>Ga0114999_10000564_pt1 | contig 54865 bp, 49 predicted proteins | sample ArcticOcean_MG_C_3_FD_89820 | JGI IMG/M metagenome (GOLD analysis project Ga0114999, IMG submission 89820) | Marine microbial communities from western Arctic Ocean - ArcticOcean_MG_CB8_126 | ecosystem: Environmental > Aquatic > Marine > Oceanic | place: Arctic Ocean: Canada Basin | collected...
AACGAGATGACCCTGAAGGTCAAACTCAAAGAAGTGATAGGCGCACTGGAATGTTTCAGCATGTCCAATACCAGCGTTGCGGATTTGATTACCACGATGCGGGCAAACATTATAGAAAGCACGAACTTTGTCTTCAGTTTCACGTGTGATCAGGATGGACTCATTACCGAGTTGAAAAGTAAAGTAATCACCAGGGTTCGGGATATCCTGTAAACGGCCAGCCCAATTCCAGACCTTGGTCCACATACGGTCCCATTCAAGTTCCATATACTCTTTCGAAATATAACGTTCTTTAGGGATAAGCTCCGTGCCAAGTTCTGGCTCAAGTGCTTTTTCCATCGGTGTTCGTGTGCGTCGTGATTCTGTAACCATAGTTGTTCTCCATTTTTCACACATTTGGTGTGATGAGCAGTACAATGCTGCTGTCTCCCAGTATATCATCCGAAGGCTCTTTTGATCCCAATTACTTTATTAATTTTATCTTTGGCTATAGCAATGATCATGAGACTTACTCCAGGGGATGTCGTAGCAGCAAAATTAGCGGACGGTTATACACCTGGAACGTGCAGAATCACTACGAGAACACCTTGGGCTTAACGAGAACCGTTTTAGTCACTTACGGAAAATGGATGGCCAATGCTTTCCGTGGAAACTTTGATAAATCATTGATTACAGATAAGCCTGTCTCACAAGAAATTAAAAAATGGTTCCCTGTAACCTCTGAACTCTTGGAGGTTCTTCGACAAGATTATATTCGTACAGCTAGAGCGAAGAGACTTAGATCCTTCATAGTGGTACAAAGACATGCGCTTCGCAACGCATTGATTCCTGTAATTACTATGCTTGGACTTTCATTTGGTGGAGCCACTCGGTGCCCTTGTGGTTGCCTTAGCTATGTACTCTAATTTCTCACGAAGAATTGGATCTGACTTAAAATGACGCATACTCCGTGCAGTGAAAATAGCTTCATGTACAGATAAAGTAGGATCTCCATTTTTATTGCACACCATATTCTTCTGCAGGAGAAACTCCTTGATCAAAACGATCCTGGATCTCACCCATTGTATCGATCGCTTCTTGTGTAGATACGGTCGTTCCAAACAATTGTTGTTCACTCGTAAGAGCCTCAGGTAAATTTAGATGCTCATCGTTTGATACGAGAATTCGCTTTAGTGTTGCTAATGCGTGAGCAGGTCGCTCCGCAAGTCTATCGGCCCATTCCAAAGCAACCTGCGTACAGGTTCCATTCGGAACCACACGATTTACTCCTCCTAACTGATAAATACGTTGAGACGAAACATATCGACCATCTAAAACGATCTCAGCTGCAGCAGTACGCCCAACAATTCGGGCTAATCTACTCGTACCACCGATACCAGTCGTCAAAGCAATCTGCACCTCAGGTTGTGCAAAACGTGCTTGCTCATCAGCAATCCGTAAATCACAAGCCCAACCTAACTCACAACCCCCACCAGAAGTATCACCATTGATGGCAGCAATAGTAATCACGGGTTCACGAGCAAGCTCCTGCAGACATGTTCCCCAACCTGCACCTTTTCCTGTACTAGTCGTAGGTTCTCCAATCACACCATTTCGCAAATCCCTAAGCCATGCATGTTCGAACCAATGACCTTCGATACCGCTAGCAAGAATACTAATTCGCGCACCCTCGTTCCGTGCCTGTGTTAAATACTCACCTACAGTTTCAATTGCTTCCCAAGAGCCATGGTTTTTTATATCAGGATTTGTCATTGTAATTAGGGCGACACCCTCACGAGGCCATTCAAGCGTGACTAAATCAGACATTATTTATCTCCTATATTTCTTAACTAAAAAGATAAAGCAAATTTATTGACAGGTCTCAAAAGTTGTTAGCCACCCGCAAGCGCTAACAAACCACGAATGTCTATTTATATAGATTTCCGAATGTAAATAGAAGGTAATTTACGCACGATTCCTACCTAGTACCTACGGTAGTAGTTCAACAAATCTCTTAAACTCGAGAAATTGAAAGAAGTTCATACATAAGTAACTAAGAAAACCAAGAAACCTCTAACAAGCGCTATGACGGCTAATTGCTACGATCCTAGCTATGTCCATATACAAATATAAGTATGTCAATGGGCATAGTAATTAATTTTTCGTATTATCGACACTATGCTAAAAATATTGCCACCAACTCAGATCTATATGCCAAACGGATTATCAATAGACGGATCAGATAGAAAAAGCATTATCAAATGGCAAACCCGAACCGATTGGCAAGAAAACAAAATTACAGCATTCAAAATTGAAGCTATAGATACCCGCAAGCTATACGAGCGTGACTATCAACTTGATATGCATCGATGGATTACTAAACAGATTGAACCACTCCCACAAGCAAAATCCCCAGCAGAGGCAGTAAACGCATTCAAGGAAATTCTCAGAAGTTTTGCAGAACAATGGGGTGACTTCTTTACCAACGACGTAACCGCCAACATAACCGAACAATCTATTGCAGATTGGATGCGTGAATGGATTCAAATCGGGAGCTGGGGCTCAGCCCGAGACGCTGCAAACAAATTGCCATTTAATGAAAACAATCCACACCCAGCCACATGGAGAACCACGGCAGAAAAAAACATTACAGAAAAACTGAATCGCTACACCAGTGCTGAAGTTGTCACGAGGAGCTCAGCTTCTAGCAATCAAGATATTGCCATTCGCCCTACTAGTTGGGCTGGGTGGTGTTGGACTCTGATCGCACGTGATTTTTATGACGATATTACCTACAGGCCTTGTATCAATTTTGAAAACTGTGGCCGTGAAGTTCCAAGCCTCACCTTAAAAGGAAATCCCACTAATAGATGTAGTGAAAAATGCAGAAAAGCTGCCTATAAAAAAAGGAAAGCAAAATAAGAAGAAGAGATAATGGTGAAGGACCGATTAGGCCGTTAGGAAGAATAAGAAACTGGTGCGCCAGACAGGATTTGAACCTGTGACCTCTGCCTCCGCAGGGCAGCGCTCTATCCACTGAGCTACTGGCGCATCTCTATGCCGAAGGTGAGACTTGAACTCACACGCCCACAAGGGGCACTACGTCCTGAACGTAGCGCGTCTGCCATTCCGCCACTTCGGCCTCACCAACTAATAGTATAAGTAACCAGAATAGTGGGCGATACCAACAAAGATTGTTCAATCGAATTTAGGCAAGTTTATGTTGCGGCAGGATCAGTTCCCACATCTGGAGGTAATCCCGCTCGTGAAACCAATTCAATTCGTATGCCAAGGGGATCATTAATATAGCAAAAGCCAGCCATTGAACCATCCTCAGCTACACCCCACGTCTCGGCTTTCATCCCTTCCCCCTCCAACCTTTTAACTTCTGAAACAAGATCATCAACATATACACCTAAATGATGGTACCGAGAACCATCCTCAGCTGACCATACGGTTCCTGGGATAGCATCGATTAATTCGATCTGCACATCCCCTTCTTTAGAAAAACAAACTCGGACAGGCACGAATTCTCGTTTGCCATTGTTTAAAATAGCAACACTAACACTGCGCGGTTCCTCCCAAGTCACACCAAAGCGAGAAGCTAATTCAGGCATTGCCTCGTCAATATTAGGTACGATTACGCCAGCATGATAAACATCACTAAATTTGATCATATTTACTCCAACGGAACTCCCGTAATTTTGTGATGAGGCTCTGGTTCGGGTGGTAACCCTACAGGCTCTCCAACCCAGGCACCAATATTCTCACCTGTACGCCCTCCCGGACCTTCGTTTAACAAATCTATCAGCAGTCCCGCTATCTGCTCTGGTGTCATCCATGAATCTACTGCATCTACTGGAGGATCACCTTTAAAAAGACCTCTCAACATTGGTGTATCAGTAGCCCCCATACAAAGAGCATTTACCCGCACATTATGAGGTTCTAACGTTTTACTCCATGCAGCTGTAAATCCATTTAACCCCCATTTCGATGCGCTATATAAATCAGTCAAGGGAGGATTTGTACCATTCGACCTTGGAGGAAGAACGTAGTACGTACTAATATGGACTATATTTCCCTTTCCGCTCTGCATAAGATGTGGTATCGCGGCACGGCTCATATACATGACGCCTTTAAAATTTGTATTAATAATCTCGTCATAATCTGCTAGAGTTTGCTCCCAGTCAGAAGTTACTGGAGTTTGTTTCCACTTACCTGCATTGTTTACAAGAATATCGATGCCATCTTTTGCGGCCGCTGCAACAAAATTCTCAACATCAGAGCGATTAGAAACATCAGCGACAAATGCCTCTGCTTGACCTCCACCAGCCCTGATACCTTCAGCAACAGTATTAACTTCTTCCTTAATGTCACAGATATATACCTTTGCCCCTTCAGATGAAAGAGCCTCGGCGAAAGCTTTTCCTAAGCCTTGTGCTGCACCAGTAACAATTGCTGTCTGTCCATCAAAAATACCCATTATAATCTCCTATGAAAGTGGCTCATACATAAATGTAGGAATTGGTTGTCGCTTTGGAAGACGAACAGGGTGACCAAGAGCAAATCCGATATTCTCACCCGAGCGGCCTTCTGTTCCCTCTTTGACAAGTTCCACTAAACAATCAGCTATATCTTCAGCTTTCATCCATCCGAGCTCTTCAAGTAACTTTGCTTCTTCCGCTGGATCTGGATCAAAATTATTGAAACCACGGAGCATATGTGAATCTGTCGCACCCATGCAAAATGCATTTACACGAACATTTTGTTCGTGTAAAGCCTTAGCCCAGCTAAGGGTTAATCCATTAATCGCAGACTTTCCTGCATCGTATAAATCCATAATGCTACCACCGCCAACAGGCCGAGGCGGATTAATGCCATGGGGACAATTAGGAGCATCGTCATGATTCCAGACATTCGGAGAACCGCAGGTGCAAAAGTGGTCGGTAGAGATATTGACAATATTGCCACCTCCATGAGCAATCATATGTGGAATAACAGCACGCCCAAAAAGAAATACACCGGCAAAATTCGTCCCTACAACTTTGTCCCAATCAGCATCTGATTTATCAAGAGCATCGGTAGCCTCACTTTGTGCCCAAGTCCCGGCATTACTAACTAAAAGATCTATTCCACCAAACCGAGAAATATGCTTATCAACTACGCTATGAACATCAGCAGGAACAGAGACATCAGCAAGTGTGGATTCAACTTCGATTCCGATCTGTTCAACCGTAATAGCGAAGTCTTCAAGATCATCACCTCTAATATCACAAATAGAAAGGTTTACCCCTTGAACAGCCAAGGCACGCGCAAAGGCATTACCAATACCTACCGCTGCGCCAGTGACTATCGCAGACTTTCCTTCAAGAGAGACTGTCATAAAAACTCCTTACCTTTTTAACTAATCAAATTGAAGTTCAAGTTTTGTAGGACCACGAAATCCACCAGAACCAAACTCAGGTGCAACTATGCCTTCAGCATCGTCACGCTTAAGACGAACGTTGGGCATTGCCTCAGCCAACATTTGGCACGCAATCACAGACTCCTGCCTGGCCATCGCATATCCCATACAAAAATGCTTTCCTATCCCAAAGCCAAGATGACTAGCTTCACCATTAGCATAGTAACCAACACGCATTTCTTTACCACAATAAAGATCTTTCCTAAAGATATCGAATTTGTCGGGGTTCTTAAAAACGCGTTCATCTCTGTTGGCCGCACCAAGCTGGAAAATTACATTCCCGCGAGTAGGAACAACCTTGCCATACATAGCAATCTCACGCTGCGTACGACGACCCTGTTGATGCACAGGTGGGTCATAGCGCATCATCTCAGTAAATGCACGATCCCAAAGAGATGGATCACGTTTCAATTCAGCAAGTTGATCAGGATTTTGTAAAACAAACCACCACATATTCCCAATCGCCTTGTCAGTTGTATCTCCACCAGCAGCAAGCAGAAGGTTTACGAATCCTTTCACTTCAGCATCAGTCATACGCTGGCCACCTAACTCTGCAGTCACAAGCTTCGTTATTAAATCATCACCTACCGGATTTGCACGACGTTCCTGCATGAATGGATCAAGATAAGCATTCAATTCCTCACGTGCCTGAACCCCACGTTTATGGAACTCCTCGCCGATACCCAATCCTGCAATAAGCAACTGGTACCATTCGACAAACTGATCCTCGTCTTCACGCGGAAGACCAAGCATGCCTGAAATAACTCGTATCGGATATTGAATGGTAAATTGCTCAACCAAGTCAACCTCACCTGTTTTACTAAACCCTTTCGCCATATCTTCAGCTGCTCTACGTGAAAATATATCAATCGTCTCAGCAGCGATTCGCGTAATCGTCGGAATAAAACTTTCCAAATTCCTCCCAATAAATTGACCTGCCACTACACCTCGAGACCAACGATGTTTCTCACCATTTCCTAGTTCAAGAATGGTAGGACCAAAAACATTATTAGATCCAAATTCGTATGGTCCATCTTCTTCATAAACTGCTCGATTATAATTTTCATTATCTAAAAAGGCTGCTCTTACATCTTCATATCTAGACAGCATCCAATTGTTATGAAACTGATCATGATACAGAGGGTGGTAATCACGTAATTTTTGATAAGTTGGAAAAGGATCATTTCGATACTCTTGGCTATCAAAAATTGTTGGAATTATGCGTCGTTCTTCCTCAGAAACAGTAACTTCACTCATAAGAAACTCCTTGTTCTAGAAACATTACTCTAGTTTACTGAAGTATTACTAAAAATAAGTTTTTTCTCAAGTATGAAAAAAACCGTGCCACAAGATGCATAGCACCTAGCGGCACGGTAACCTTGCTATATGCCCCCGTAGCTCAGTGGATAGAGCGTTGGTTTCCTAAACCATGTGCGCAGGTTCGATTCCTGCCGGGGGTAATAAAACCTCTAAAGCTCTGGTGTATCTGGGGGACTTACTGTTACCTCACCTGAAGCACCATCCAAAGAGATAATTGCACCATTCACGATTAAACCAGAGGCAGCTCCACGTACATTGGAAACAGCAGGAATACCGTATTCACGCGCTACCGTAGCAGCATGACTCAGCACGCCACCTGTCTCTACAACCACACCAGCAGCAGGAATAAACAATGGAGTCCAAGGCGCATCGGTAAAGGGTGCTACCAAAATCTCTCCAGGTTTCAAATCTATCTCTAAAGCTTCTTCCACACTTCGCACAACGCGTGCAGGACCACTAGCTGAGCCAGGACTAATTCCTTGACCTTCATAAGTCGCCTCTGCAACTGCTTCTTGTTCAATAATAGGCTCCAACTCAAAGGGCCTTTCAAATAGAACAGGTGGAAAATATCCTTTTAAGTTCTCATAAACAACTTTACGTTCTTTGATTTTCTTTTTCGCATCGTTTTCTGAAATCTCACCATGTATAGCTGGTGCTACTTCGTCATAAAGAAGGAAAAAGATGTCCTCAACGTCTCCAATGACATTTTTGTCAACGAGGCGAGTACCTAATTCGATCATTGGCGGCCGACAAGTACGACATGACATCGCCCAAGTTGCCTTTGTATATTCACGACCAGAAGTTAATTCCTGAACCAAAGCTAAATCACGACGGAAACCCGATTGCTCTTTTTCAGAAAAAGAACTCACGATCTCAGATTCCAAAGATTCACGCTCGGAAACTTGCTTCTTTTCCAAAACATATGGGTTACGATCATCAGCTGCAGCCAGGTTTGCCTTCAAACTACTAATCACAAAACTTGAATTCTCATTCCAGGTCTTTTGAGAAGGATCGGTTTCCCTTTGCCCTCGGTAACCAAGCTCCTCAATAAACTCTCCAAAAGCTCTCTTTAAGACTTCCCAGTCTTGAGAGGATGGTACATTCAAATTTGCAAGAATTTCTTCTGTCGCAAGTGAAGCAAATATATCGGCTAAAACAGGCAATCCTTTGATCACCCTACTGAGATCCCAAATAGCCTTAGCCGGCCTGGAACTCTCCACATCACTTAGGCCACTTGAGATTCGTGTACCCCAATCCTCAGGATGATCTGATACTTGTGCATCTAGCCTCTTGTTAAGAGCAGACAATAACTCACCACCGGCCGTGGAGTTATGGTAATGAGAAGTAAAAACACGACCAGATAAATCTGTTGCCTCATCAACTGCATGAAGCAACTCTCCGTCACTAGCTACTTGCCAATTACGAAAAAGGCTTTCCCTATACCGAGCTGCGGCTTCGCGACGTTCTGCCTGGGCGCGCTCAGTTGAAGTTTCACCCATCTTTATCAGACGCAAATAGGATTTTGCTGCTCTCTCTTCATCAGTACTAGCCTCTGAATGCAATATCTCACCACCTTCAAAGAATGCCTCTAAATAGTCACTACCCTCTCCAACAGAGTAAGTGGCAGAAAAATTAGTCACGAAACCCACATTAATTGTGAACCGGCCAGCAACAATAGCTAAAATCGAGGCTTCTGGTACTTCAGGTATACGAACGAGATCCTCAACATCAAGATCTTTCGCAAGCTGGAGATGCCATATCCTATCCCAACGCTGAATAAAATTAGCTACAAATGGACGACATACACCAGGTAAAACTTCTTCAGCATTCCCCATCGTATAAAGGTTTGCTTCAGGGTTAATTGTGCTATCCCATTCACAAAATGGCTCTTTAAGATTCTCAGGCATTAGTCGCTCCTAGCTTTAGACTACTTATTTCAGTTACAGCTAATAAGCTGCCGTTCCACCATCAACTGAAATCAATGCTCCCGTGATTCCAGAAGCTTCATCAGAGGCCAATAACACTGCCATCGCAGCTACTTCCTCCACTGTATTTGGACGTTTTATTGAAGATTCGCTTGAAAACTGTTCAACCATTTCGTCAAATGTTAAGCCCATAGACGCTGCAGCTGCAGCTCCAGATTCATTCACAATATCGGTCATAATCAAACCCGGACAAATAGAATTAACAGTAATACCCATCGTCCCAACCTCTTTAGCACAGGATTTCGTTAATCCGTTAATGGCATGCTTAGCACTCACATATTGTGCAATTCCTGCCTTTCCATGCTTCCCTTCAACAGAAGAAATGTTAATAATGCGCCCACTTTCTTGTGGAATCATTTGACGTAAAGCCGCACGCATTCCCCAAAAAGTAGCGTATAAATTCCACTTAATTGCGAAGTCAAAACCCTCATCAGTCATATCTACAACAGGAGCAAAATCTCCTGCACCTCCAGCGTTATTTACGAGAATATCAATTTTTCCATAATTCTTTACAGTCGCTTCGATGAGCTGATCCAGCACGCCAGACTCCGTAACATCGCCCTGCACAAAAATAGCCCTATCGCCAACTCCCATTTCCTCAAGCGCACGTTGACCTTTTTCTGCATCGCGTCCATTAATAACTACACTCGCGCCTTCGGCAACAAATGCCTCGGCCATGCCTCTCCCAATCCCGCGCGTACCACCTGTAATGGCCGCAACTTTTCCTTCTAGTTTCATAGGTAACCTCTACTATCTATAATGCGAGATTCTAACCCTTTTATGACAGGAAACATATAGCTAATAAAAAATACGTGATTTACATGATTGCGACATTTTTTATCTGTCGATGAAATGGTGAAAATACTGGAAATCGATCAAGTTCTCTAATTCGAGGAAAACAACTTGCACTCAGTGGGATTTAATTAAATCAGCGCCCTTAGAATCAACTTGCCTGCGCTAGTCCACAATTTATTATGTACAATTGTGGACTGCTAAAATTTTCATTTGACTCATTAACTATCCCCAAACATAGCTACTTGGTAAAACTACAGGTCTAACTACTAAACCCCTGGAGAACTGTACTGTGCAACTGAACCTGGGGATCCCTGACTGGTTACGAGCAAAATTTTCCTATGGTTGGTGGATAGTTGCTTCAGGTGTAGTAATCAACGCCTTAATTAGCGGATTATTCATGCAAGCCTATGGAACTTATGTTTCCGTGTGGAGAGACTCTTTTGGATGGAACAACACATTACTAAGTGGGGGCTACTCAACAATACAAGGCACAACAGGTGCAGTAGCACCAATCCAAGGATGGTTAACAGATAAATTTGGCCCTCGGAAAATTCTAAGGATCGGTCTAGTGCTAATGGGACTAGGCCTTATTGCGCTCAGCACAGTCAATTCAATTGAATTCTTCTACCTAACACTTATCTTGATTGCATTAGGCGTAAGTTTTGGTGGTTTTCTTTCTTTAATGGTTGCGATCGTAAATTGGTTTGAAAAACGACGTGCACTTGCAATTTCCTTTTTGGTTACCGGCTTCGCCCTAGGTGGTCTTTTGGTCCCATTAACCAGCCTATCGCTAGAAATAATCGGTTGGCGTACAACTGCATTTATATCGGGATTGATTATAATTGCTTTTGCATTTCCAATTACTCAAATTATTAAACATAGACCAGAAGATATGGGAATGCTTGTCGATGGAAAAGTCCTTGATCCTGGAGATACCAGCACGAAAGAAGATTTGGAAATTGAAGAAAATAAAAAAAATTTCACGCTAAAAGAAGCTTTAACTTCGAAACCTTTTTGGTTTTTATCGTTAGGTCATAGTACATCCCTTTTAATAATATCTGCTGTCCAAGTACATTTGGTTTCCCATTTACAAAATACAATGAATATGACCCTAGTTCAGACTGGATTAATAGTTTCCGTCATCACAACTGCACAAATTGTAGGAACTTTTGGTGGTGGCTATCTCGGAGATCGCTGGAGCAAGCAGAAACTTGGTTTCATCGCAATGATTGGACAAGCAGGAGGATTATTTCTACTCACATTCTCCAATTCAATTGGGCTAATTATAGTATTTGCAATTGTTCATGGATCCATCTGGGGTATGCGAGGACCAATCATGCTTGCTCTACGCGCCGATTATTTTGGAAGAAAGAATTTCGGAAAAATTATGGGTGCCTCTCAATTTATTATGACTTCGGGCATGGTAATAGGACCCCTTTTTTCAGGACTACTCGCAGACAGAACTGGGGACTATGAACAAGGATTCATAATTTTGGCATGTGTTGCCTTATTAGGATCAATCTTTTTTATCTTACTCCGGAAGCCTAGCAAGACTGAAAACCCCCTTAATAACCTTTAACAGTTAAAATCACTCGAGGTCCCAATGGAAACATCATCAGATATGTTCGAAAACGTAAATCTTAGTGTTGATAAAGCATCACAATACCTAGATATTGCCCCTGGACTTCTCAAGCAAATCAAACAATGTAATGGGCTGTACAGAATGAGTTTTCCTGTTCTGGACGACAATGGTGAAGTTACTGTCATTGAAGCATATCGTGCTGAACATAGTTTCCATCAAACACCTACCAAGGGAGGAATCCGATTCAGCCCTACAGTCACTGAAGATGAAGTAATGGCCCTCGCAGCTTTAATGACATATAAATGCGCTATCGTTGAAGTTCCGTTTGGTGGAGCAAAGGGAGCTGTCCGAATAGATCCACATACAATAAGTAAAAGTTATCGGGAACGAGTTACCCGCCGCTATACCACTGAACTTAATCGTAAAGGTTTTATTGGCCCTGCTGTAGATGTACCCGCACCTGATTATGGTACAGGCGAACAGGAAATGTCTTGGATAGCGGATACCTACATGACACTGAACCCAGGACAAGTCGATGGACATGCTTGTGTAACAGGAAAGCCACTTAGTCTCCATGGCATTGATGGAAGAGCAGGTGCCACAGGTTTAGGTGTAGCAATTGGTATTGCAGAAGCAATGTCCTTTAAAGAAGATATGGACCCTCTAGATCTAACTGTGGGAGTAGACGGAAAACGCATTATTATCCAGGGCTTAGGAAAAGTAGGCTATCACGCGGCACTTTCACTTCAGAATGCTGGTGCACTTATCGTTGGTATTGCAGAAATTAATACAGGACTTTATGACGAGAAAGGCATTGATGTTCAAGCTCTTGCAAAACACCGCAATGAGAATGGCTCTATCCTGGGCTTCCCCCAAGGAGAAAAGATTGCCAGTCCAATGTCTCTGCTTGAATACGATTGTGATGTATTGATCCCTGCAGCACTCGAAAATCAAATTACAGAAAAAAATGCAAATCGCATAAAAGCAAAAGTTGTTGCTGAAGCTGCTAATGCACCAACTCATCCATCAGGAGATAAAATCCTAAACGAACGAGGAGTACTCGTAATCCCCGACATTTTTTTAAATGCTGGTGGTGTAACTGTTTCCTATTTTGAATGGTTGAAAAATCTTGCCCACATGAGTTTGGACAGGCTAACCCACCGTTACGAAGAGGAGACGAATAAACGCGTAATTGGAATTGTTGAGAACTTGACAGGTCGGACCTTAAACAAAGATGAAAGGCAGACGTTAACTCAGGGACCAGAAGAAATTGATTTCGTACAGTCTGCACTCGCTGACACCATGATTGAGTCTTATAACAGCATTCGGGAACTCAAAAACTCCAATCAAATCCCCGACTTGCGTACTGCCTCACTTGCTTTATCACTGCAAAGAGTATCGAAAAGTTACCTAACTAGGGGCATTTTCCCTTAGTAGGATTCATAATTAAAATTCTTCTCTCGTTACTTGCGAGATTCCTTTTTCTTTGGTTATGTGATATCTCACTGGCATTCGTTCGGCAAGACTTGGTACATGGGTCACGATACCGATTATTCGATCATCGCTACCCAATTGCTCAATCGTTGAGGCTACTATTTCTAAAGTGTCTTGATCGAGTGCACCAAACCCTTCATCAAGGAAAAGTGACTCCGGTCGGTGAGAATTTTTTGCTGAAAGTCTGGAAACCTCATCAGCAAGGGCAGTCGCAAGAGAAAGAGATGCTAGAAACGTTTCCCCCCCCGATAAGCTGTCCACTGATCGTTCCTCACTAGCATTATAATGATCGACTATTAGAAAAGTCCCTGCATCTTCAGCGAGCTTAAGCGTATATTGCCCCCCTGAAAGTTCTAAAAGCTTCTCGGAAGCAGTTGTAACCAAGCCAACAAAAACCTCCTTTAAATACCACCTTTCGAAGTTCTCCTTACGCATGTGTGTTACTAGATCTGCTGCAATTTCCTTTTCTTCATTTAAATTCTTTCTTTCCTGCTGCTTTTTCTTCTTATCTTGAAGATCGGCCTCAATCCTTTTCCCCTCAATCTCAAGCCGTCCCAGTTCTGTATATAGAGCTTCCTGAATTCCCTCGTCCCCAACCTCAACGATATCCACCTCTCGACAACGCTTGAAAATCTTTTGCTGAACAGTTTCTAGAACACTTTTTGTCCGTTCCTTTTCTATATTTTTTTGAACAATTTCCTCTTTTACTTCATTCAGTTGCGTTTTTGTCCAAGTTAAAAACTCTTCCCATTGCTTCAAAAGATCGTCTGTATTAAATATTGGAGCTCCGTATTCCACAACAGTATCTCTCTGCTTCGAGAAATACTGTTGTGCCTGCTCCACCCCTGCCTCGAAACCCTTAAAAGCATCTCTTGCCTTATTCTCATGTTCTTCTGCATTGGTATGTTTCTTTCCAAAACTTTTCAATTCATCTTCAATATTTTCCCGCTCTTTTATTTGTTGTTTAAGTAAATCTTCTTCCGGAAGAACATCCAGCTTCAAACGTTCCGCCTCTGAAGCCTTCAATGCTTCTTTTTTTCTAGTCTCCAATCCAGTTCTCTCAACATTCAATTTTTCTGTAGCACTGTCAAAAGTCCGCTTTGCCTGATCTAAAGCTGCGGATGCAGTCTTCTCAGTAATGCTTAATCTTTGGATCTGTTCATCTTTTATTTGCAAAAGATTGTTAATCTCATCAATTTTCCCCGCTAGATCTGATAATCCGTGCTCATGACCTGTATCAGGAAACTGTTTCTTATATCGCTCTACAATCGCATAGAAATCTTCTTGTCGTTTTTCCTCAACTTGTAAAGAATTGTTAAGTTTATCTAGGTTTTCTTTCGATTGGGTTGATATCCCTCTCGCTCCCTCATCTTCTTGCTTGGCTTTCTCAAGATCTACAGAGATCAGGTGTTCAGGTATTTTCGTTAGAACTTCACCGCATACAGGGCAAAGATCACCAGCTTTTAATCCTTCAGCAACTTGATATGCAGCATTTTTCTGGCGAAATTCTTCATATGTTTTCGTTTTCTCATCGGCATATTCAGAATCTCGAATAAATTTGTGTTCAGCTTTGCTAACAGCCTCTTCCAGGTCTTTTACATTTTTCATCGCATCTTCATACGCAGAGAAATTACTTTTCATCGTTTCAAATATTTCAGCAATAGGTAACTCACTTTGTAAATTTTGTACATCAGCTAATTTTTCTTCTGCTTTTTTCAAACTAGAAAAAATTTCCGCGTGACTCTTTTGCTTATTTTGGACATCCTGTTCCAAGTCTTTCCTGTCACTTTTTGAATCAAGCTCTTTAGCTTCATGTACGAATTTTTCAATATCTTCTTCTAAACGATGATAATTGCGATAACTTTGTTGACCTTCATACATTTCACGAGCAGAAGGCAACTTCGCAAGTTCGGCATTTTTTATCTCTATATTCTTTTTAAGACTTTCTCTCATCTTTTTAGCAGCTTCCCAATTCTGTGAAGCCAATGAAATCTTCTTCGTTAATTCAGTAATATTAGACGGCATATTTATTGTCGCCATAGTCTCTTCTGCATCCTGCAGATCTCTAATGCCTTGCGTTACCTTCTCTAAATCCTTTTTTGATTTTTCTAATTTTGCCATCTCCAGAATTAAATCGTTTTTTAAAACAGATAACTTCTCAACTCGTTGATTCACCTTGTCTTGCTCCTCCACCGTAACGATTTGTAAAAGGTCAAGCTGCCGGTCTAGCGTTTCAACCTGAACAGTATGGTTTCGGAGCACGGCTCCAGCTCGTTTCTGTATTTCTTCGAAATACTCGAGACCCAGCAAACTTTTCATTAAATTTTGTCTTTGACCCGACGTAGCCTTCATAAAGCTTGCAAAATCACCTTGTGGCAATATCACGCATCGTTTGAATTCACCAAAAGTAAGACCTAGAAGATTTTCAATTGTTGCAAGGATTTGCTTTGGCGAACTCGCAAGGACAGGATCAGGATAATCAGAATGCTCACATTCGAGTCGACTCTCTTTAGCTGCGGCAGTTCCTTGTTGCTTACGCAGAACTCGAACGACCATATACTTTTTCCCCTGAACCTCGAAGTCCAGTCTTACGCGAGTTTCATCGACCGAGCTATGCATAATATTTTGAATTCTGTTTTCGGGATATCTAGGAACAGAACCGTAAAGAGCAAAGCAAATAGCATCAAGCAAGGAAGATTTACCGGCCCCTGTCGAACCAGTAAACGCAAATAAATTTGTATCCTTAAAATCAACTACAGTTCTATTACGGAATGAGGAAAAACCCTCGACTTCAAGTAGTAAAGGTCTCATTCGACGCCTCCACATACAACTGATCAAAGAGACTTAGTAGTCGCTCATCCTGTACTTTTCTACTTTTCAAGTAATCAGAAAAAAGATCGTGTGGATCTAAACCATGCAAATCACGGGCCATCTGAGGTTCTTCTGTCAGTGTTGACAACGTTTGCACTGCGACGGCATTAGGGAAAAGTTCCCTGACTTCCTGGGCTAAACCCGTACGTTGTGATTCCTCAACGTTAACCCTTAAAAAAACTCCTTCTGAAAGTAAATCGGGACCTTCTTCTTGACGTAAAGATTCTAACTTAAGGAGATTTCCGGAAATTGTTCTCAACTGGTAGCCCGAATTAAGGGAAACCTGAGCAACTTGATCTTGAACAAGATTCTGACCTGCCTGAACTTCAAAAATGTTTACACCCTGAATACCTGGTTCCTCACCAAAATTCAGTTGTGTCGGTGATCCTGAATACCAAACTTCACCCAATCCCCCTTGCAGACGTTGACGTTTGTGGTAATGGCCTAAAGCACAATACTGTGCGGTCGAAGGAAGCTGATTAGCATCAAGGCAATAATCAATTACTGTCTCTGCTTTTCTTTCTGATCCATCGAGTGTACCTTCACTCATTGCCAGATGGGCCATCAGTAAATTCACTGTATCTGGGGTAAAGGGTTCGGCTAAGCGTTTCAATATCTCCTGCATACCGTTTCGATAATTCATCTGATGCTCGGCACGACCTACATTCATAAGATCAGCAGCTCGAACAAGACGCCGTTGAGATAGCCAGGGAAGGCAGGCAACTTTAGCAACTTCACCACTTTTTGTTGTTATGTCAATAGTATTTTTATCAATTTCCTCAGCCAATTCTGAGACTACAACAATGTTCGAATTCTTTAATAGTGGCTTCAGGGCACTCCATCGAATAACACTGTCATGATTCCCAGCTATAGCAACAACCTGCGCTCCAGTAGCTGCCAGGGAAAGCAGTCCCTTATACGCAGTGTCCTCAGCACGAGCTGATGGGGCAGCGTGATCAAAAATATCACCGGCAATTAAAACCAGATCTATTTCGTTTGTTTCACAAAGTTCCGATATTTCTGCAATTACTGAAGTCTGCTCATCATTCCGTGATTTTCCACGTATCGAACGTCCAATATGCCAATCTGAAGTGTGTAATACTTTCATACAACCTTAATTATGACTGGTTAGAGGAAAGATGCCTAGCCTTTAGCAAAACACCTAAGATCTCTTAAAAGTCTTTAACTACCATTCCATTCGCCGTCAAAAACACGCTCGGCAGGTCCTGTCATATAGACCGAACCTATCCCATCCCATTCAAGAAGTAGGTCACCCCCTGGGAGTGAGTCGGTAATGCGATCACCTGTAAAGCCAAGCATACGCCCAGCAGCACAAACTGCCGATGCACTCGTCCCAGAGGCCAATGTCAGGCCAGCGCCACGCTCCCATACACGGTGACGCACATGCTCACGATCGAGGACTTGTACGATTTGGACATTTGTACGATTTGGGAAAATTGAATGGTTCTCCAGAAGTGGTCCTAGACGATCAAGTGGAAAATTTTCCAAATCATCAGGATCTTTACTAGTTAACCAGTGTATCGCGTGAGGATTACCCATACTTACAAAAGTTAAATTAAAAATAAAGTTATCTACTTCAATCTGATAATCACTTATCGGACCTGAACCTTTAATAAGAACAGGCAAGCTATCAGGATGAAAATCAGGTTTCCCCATAGCAACACGAGCCCCGGTAACGACATCATTTTCCCTTAACAATTCGAGCTCTAACACTCCCGCCAAAGTTTCAATGTTTAGAGAACTAACATCTGATCTAACAAGCCCCTCCTCAACTGCGTACCGGCCTAAACAACGAATTCCGTTTCCACACATCTCTGCTTCGGAACCGTCAGCATTAAAAACTCGCATTTTTAGATCTGCAGCTTCCGAAGGTAAGGCTAAAATAAGGCCATCCGCACCAACCCCAAAGTGCCGATCACTTAAACGCCGTGAAATCTCAGGCCAATTCGAGTTGTTTCCTTCCTCTGGGCACATATAAAGGTAATCATTTCCCAAACCATGCATCTTGGTGAATCGCATTACACAAGTTTAACAGCTCTTGGTTATGCATTAGTCGAAATACAACATTGAACAATTACTTAAAATCAAGCAATCTAAAGAGGAATAAATGAGAGTTAAGGTAGATCAACGAGGCACTAAGATTACAGCATCTGAATTTTCAGATACTCATGGCTACACTGCACCTAAACCTAACGGAACTGGGCCACGAAGTAATCCGATCGGAGACTTCCCGACGGGACCTGAAATCGGGGAACGCTTACCTGATGTAGTTGCTTTAAATAAAAATGGTGAAGCCTTTGAAAGACTTCTTTTCTAAATAAAAAACTAGTGCAGGATCATTGATTCCATGGCAGTCATAGCATCCGCCAAATTTGAAACCCAAATAATACGTTTGTCTTCACGCCTAAACCATTGATGCTGTCGGCGAACAAGCCTTTTCGTAGAACGCTTAGTCAACTCAATAGCCTTCTCTTTGCTAGCTTCACCATGTAGCACAGATACTGCCTCACGGTAACCAATTGAAGTCAAAGCAGATGCATCAGGGGATACCCCCGTAGCCAATAAATTTTTTGTCTCTTCCAGCAAGCCATCTTCGAAAATTTTCTCTGTTCTACGATTGATACGTGTTATGTGCTCTGATGATTTTGCACGATTCATGGAACCATCAATAGCATCAGGTAAATCAAGGCCTATAACGCTGTATAAAAAATCTGGCTGGCCCTTGGCCTGCCAACCACTTATTGGTCGACCTGTATGAGTATGCACTTCAAGTGCACGTATGACTCGCCGTACGTTCCTAGGGTGTATCTTATTGGCGGACTCAGGATCTACATCACGTAACCGATCGTGTAACTTTTGAACACCTGATTGTTCTGCATAAAGTCTCAGTTCATTTCGCAGAACCTCGTCAGGAGCGACTTCTGGTACTGTCCAGTTCTCCAGAAGAGCCCATATATATTGCCCTGTTCCTCCTACTACAAAGGGTAAGCATTTGCGCTTCCAGATGCCTTCCAGTGCCTCACGAGCATCCCGACGATAAAGATTCAGGCTATATCGTTCTGACGGATCTACAATATCGTAAAGGTGGTGCGGTATCACTTCCCGTTGTTGAACAGTCGGTTTCGCTGTTCCAATATCCATCCCTCGATAAATCTGACGCGAATCTGCATTGGCAATCTCTCCGCCATAACTTTTTGCTAGTTCTATTGAGAGATCGGTTTTGCCTACCGCAGTTGGCCCGACAATAGCAACAAGTCGACGCTTTCCTATTTCTCCTGGACTAAGGGAGCGCATTAATGATATCTACAAACTGGCCTGCATCTAAGGAAGCACCTCCCACCAATGCACCATCGATATCAGGATTCTTAAGCAAATCACCTGCATTACTCGGCTTCACACTGCCTCCGTAAAGAATTCTCATTACTGAGGCAGTCTTGGAGTCTATTTGCGAAAGTATTTCACGTATAAATGCACATGCACTTTGAGCTTCTTCTGGTGTGGGTGTTAATCCTGTACCGATTGCCCAAACAGGTTCATAAGCTACAGTAACCTGCTCACTTAATGTAATCCCTGCAAAACCTTCTAATATTTGACGGGCAAGAACCGTTTCAGTCTCGTTATTCGTACGTTGTTCTTCTGTCTCTCCAATTGCAACAATAGGCAAAAGAGAGGAATTGAGCACTGCCAAAAGCTTTTTATTAACCGCTTCATTAGTTTCGCCAAAAAGCTGGCGTCGCTCGCTATGTCCAATAATCACGTATTTGCAATATGTTTCGAGCATTGGAACAGAAACTTCTCCTGTATAAGCCCCGAAGCTTTCCCAATAAACATCTTGGGCACCAATCGCAACATGGCTACCTTCAAGCACATCGCGGATACTTGAAAGGTGTACCGATGGAGGACAGACAGCGACATCGTAATCACCAGGCCTAGTCATATCCAAAATGGCCTGCGCTAACGCAATTGCCTCAGCCTCGCTGGTAAACATCTTCCAATTCCCTGCAATAAAAGGACGTCGCATATCATTAAGCTCCATATTTCTGCAACCGGCCAGCATGCGCCATTGCAAGTGGCAAAACTTCTTTAGCTGAAAACGTTCCTAAGGAACCTAACCTACAACTGTTTTCAGAAAACCCACATGCTTCACCTAAAGAAGTATTCGCGCTATTAATCAAAAATGGTACAGGGTGCCATGAATGGCCTGCAAGAACAGCAGGCGTCGAATGATCACCAGCAATCATCAAAACATCGGCTCCCAGTTCACGAATTGCAGGTATTGTTTTATCAAATTCCTCTAACGCTTTTATCTTAGCTTCAAAATCCCCATCTTCTCCTGCAGCATCAGTTTTTTTATAGTGCACAAAAAAATAATCGAAATCATTCCAGCGATCACGCGCTACAGCAAGTTGTTCCGCCATTCCACCAGGACAAGCTAAAGTTTCCATCCCTGCTAGAGAAGCCAAGCCGCGGTACATCGGGTAAACGGCCAGAGCAGCACAGCGTAACTTCCAAATATCATCAAGCTGTGGCAATAGTGGTACCTTCGCAAAACCACGCAAAATAAGTCCATTAGCCTGCTTCTCACCAGATTCGAAAAGTAAATCATTCGCTGCAGAAACAAAAGAATTCACATATTCAGCAGTTTTTTTGGATGCGGGATCCCTTCCCTGTGCCGGAATTGGCTTTGCACCTTCGATCTGTGGGTCGGTAGTACTCACAGATTCTCCTAAACCATCCCCTCGCAGAACCAATACAAATCGGTGCTCCCGTACTGGTTCAACATATAAATCAACCCCCTCTATCTGAATCGTACGGAGAAGTTCAACGATTTTTTCAGAATGACTTGACTCAATTCGGCCAGCACGACGATCTATGATTTCACCATTAGAATCGAGCGTACAAAAATTACCTCGTGCTGCTACATCATTAGGACCTAACTGAAATTCAATACCAGTTGCCTCTAAAACTCCACGGCCTATATCAAACTCCAAGGGGTCATAACCAAAAAGAGCCAAATGTCCAGGGCCGCTACCTGGAGTAATACCTACTCCAACCGGCATCGTTGCTCCTAATTCTGACTCAGCAGCCAATTGATCAAGATTCGGGATATTGGCCTCTTCCAATTCAGTCTTCCCACTTGAAGAACGTGCAAGGCCACCTAAGCCATCAAGTACACAAAGAACAATTTTTGTTGATGCAGTCTGGGATAACTCACGTGCCAAATCTAATTTCATAATGCAATTATAAGACAGGAACGTTCATCGAGCAGAGAGATCTTGTAAAGCAGAAATTGCAGGCAATACTTCGCCTTCAAGCATCTGCAACGATGCACCACCGCCTGTCGAAACATGGGTAAATGCCTCCGTGTTCCCTGTACGTGCAATTATAGCAGCCGTTTCTCCTCCACCAACAATTGTTATTGCGTCAAATCCTGCCAAAGCTTCAGCAATTGCAAATGAACCCCTGCCGAAAGTCTCAACTTCGAAAACTCCCAAGGGGCCATTCCAAATAATCGCAGCTGAGGCGGATAGTTTTTCTATGTACAGCTCAATACTTGCCGGTCCAGTATCTAAAATCATTTTTCCTGCAGGCACGCTACTCTCTGTTCCCACTGAAATAACTTGAGCATCATCTTCACTATTTAGATCAGCAGCAACAACAGCATCTATAGGCAAATAAACTAGGACATTTTGTTCAGCAGCACGATCCAAAATATCAACCGCAATCTCCACACAAGAATCTTCAACAAGAGATTCCGCAACATCCACCCCTTGAGCTTTTAAAAATGTATTGGCCATTCCTCCACCAAGAAACAATGCATCAACTTTTGGCAACAACTGCTTAATCGCCGCAATTTTTGAGCTAACCTTTGCTCCACCTACAATCGCGGCAAACGGATGCGGGGGATCATCTACCAAACCTTGCAAATATCGAATTTCTTTTTCTAACAATAAACCTGCATATGCCGGTAGTACGTTACAAACACCAACTGTTGATGCATGACTTCTATGTGCAACCCCAAATGCATCATTTACAACAACATCACAGTTTTTTACAAGGGCATTAGCAAAATTTAAATCATTCTCCTCTTCACCCTTATGAAAACGAAGGTTTTCAAGCACTACTATTTCTCCATTTGAAATAGTAGACGTTAACTTATCTGCCTGCACCCCAATGCAATCTTCAGCAAAAATAACGTCCATACCTAATAGTTTTCCGAGGTGTCTTGCTACGGGTTCAAGGGAAAAGGCATCATTAGGTTCGCCATTTGGTCGTCCTAAATGGGATGCTAAAACCACTGACGCACCTGCATTAAGTAAAAATCTAATGGTGGGTACTGATTCACGTATCCGGGTATCATCGAGAATATTTTTTCCATCAAGTGGGACATTTAAATCAGCACGTAAAAAAACATTTTGCTGAAAAAAGTCACCATCATGAACGGTTTGCTTTGAAATCCCAAAAGTATTGTTAGTCATTATGATGATCCGTTACGAACACTATGTAAGATCTCAATATCCTTCAGATCAAGTAAATTTGAAATTTGTTCAGCCGGAATAGCACCTTCACGTAGAATACGTACGGGATCAGACACGCAATCGATCACAGTAGAATCCAAACCAGCAGTAGAGCCACCATCAAGCGCAAACGCGCAATCCCTTCCCAAAGATTTGATAGCATCATTACAAGTAGTAGGGCTAGGTTCACCATGACGATTAGCGCTGGACGCAACTATAGGTCTTCCTAATGTTCGAATTAATTTCCGTAACAGTGGCACTTTCGGAGATCGGACACCAATCGTTTTTCCTCCTGCCAAAGCTAAACTATTCCATCCTGGGCTTGCTGGGAGAACCAAAGTCCATCCGTCAGAACCAAGATTGCGGATTAACTCAGAAAAACGCCGCTCTAATCGAGCATACTTCTCAAAGGAATGATGAGAATCAAAGATAAGCTGTAATGGGGTATCGTAGCTTTTCCCTTTAGCCTCATAAAGTGCCTGAACGGCCGCATTGTTTTCAACATCAGCACAAATTCCGTAGACTGTATCAGTCGGAAAAATTACCAATTCTCCGATACGTAGTTGTTCAACTGCGGTCATAATAGTGCTAGCTGTCATCGGAACCGGACCTTTGCTTAACGTATTCATTGAACACCTCCAATATATCTGGTAGTTTCGCAGTAGGAATACAATCGCCGAATGGCAGAGGCACATCGCAAAACAAACGAACAGACGGATTCCCCGTCTCGACAACACGAAACAATCGTAGTTGTCGACTTTGGGTCCCAATACAGTATGTTGATTGCGCGCCGAATTCGTGAACTGAACATATATTGTGAAATAATTCCACCTCAAACAGACAGCCATATTCTACAAGAGAAAAACGTGCTTGGAATCATCCTGTCTGGCGGTCCGTTTAGTGTTTATGAAGACAATGCTCCAACTGTGCCTGAATGGGTCTTCGAATCAGGCCTACCTATTCTAGGTATCTGCTATGGAATGCAAATAATGACTAAAAAACTGGGCGGCACAGTTATCCCGGAAAATATTAAAGAATATGGCTCAGCAAAAATAAAACAAACTAAACAGACATCTCCACTTTTTGATGATCTGTCAGAAACATTAGATGTATGGATGAGCCATGGCGATCGCATTTCACAGACACCTAACGGCTTTCAAATACTAGCAAATTCTGACAACTCTCCTATAGCTGCAATGGCTGATCCTGATCGTAATTACTACGGCCTACAATTTCATCCAGAGGTAGTCCACACGCCTAGTGGTAAAAAAATTCTTTCAAATTTTGCAAAAAATGTTTGCAAATTATCTTGTGATTGGACACCTGCAAGCTTTATTGAGACCAGTACTTCCGCAATACGAACCCAAGTTGGAACAGATTCCGTTATATGTGGGTTAAGCGGTGGCGTCGATAGCGCTGTAGCAGCATCACTCGTACATCAAGCAATTGGAGAAAAATTAACTTGTATCTTTGTAGACACTGGGTTATTACGTGCTAATGAAGCAGATGAGGTAAGAGATCTATTTGGAAAACAAAAAAATTGGAACATACATGTTGTTAATGCTGCTGAGCGCTTTTTCGAACAATTAGAAGGTGTCACCGATCCAGAAGTCAAAAGAATTCGCATTGGTAATTTATTTGTAAAAATATTCGAGGAAAATGCAAACAATATTGAGAATGCTCATTTTCTTTGTCAGGGAACACTCTATCCGGACGTTATCGAAAGCGCTCTGCACGGTAGTGGGTCTGCCAAAATAAAAACACACCATAATGTTGGAGGTTTACCAGAAGATATGACTTTTGAACTTCTAGAACCTTTGCGACTTTTATTCAAAGATGAAGTTCGGAATATTGGAACAGAATTAGGCTTACCTGACAACATCGTCTGGCGTCAACCATTTCCAGGACCAGGCCTTGCTGTACGCATCATTGGCGAAGTAACTAAAGAAAAAGTTTCGATTCTCCAAGCGGCTGATTCTATACTCGATAAAGAAATTAAAGCTGCAAATCTATATCGAGACTTGTGGCAATCGTTCGCGGTTCTTACAAACACTAAAACGGTGGGAGTAATGGGTGACTTCCGCACATATGGATATGCGCTAGCAATTAGAGCAGTTACATCTGAAGATGCCATGACCGCTGACTGGGCACGCCTCCCTTACGATCTTTTAGCAAAAATATCGAATCGGATAGTTAATGAAGTAGAGGGGATCAATAGAATTAGCTACGACATTACAAGTAAACCACCTGGGACAATTGAGTGGGAATAACTGAAGGTGAGAGCATAAAAATCTAATGGGCGCACGAGTATTACTAGTTGGTATGGGAGGACGAGAACACGCAATAGCCTGGAAGCTACGTCAGAGTTCTGATGTTGATGAGATATACATCGCTCCAGGTAATGCAGGAACAGCACAGGAAGGGATAAATTTACAAATTCTCCCAACTGATATAGAAGGCATCTTGGAAGCAGCACAGAAATATTCGATCGACTTTTACCTAGCTTCAATGGATGACCCACAACCTCTGGGACTTGTTAACCGCTTAACTGAATATGGCATTCCCTGTTACGGACCATCTCAAGAAGCTTCACAATTAGAATCAAGTAAAGCATGGGCCAAAAATTTCATGGTCGCCGAAGGTATACCCACACCTGCACATAAATCTTTTGAAAATTACGATGTAGCAATTGAATATCTGAACAGCCAGCCAGATGGCGCACTCGTTGTGAAAGCAAGCGGGCTCGCTGCAGGTAAAGGCGTCATCATTTGTGACAATCATGCAGATGCAAGACAGGCTCTCGATACCATTATGCTTGAGAAAAAATTTGGAGATTCCGGAAGTACAGTTGTTCTTGAAGAAAGAATCTTCGGATGGGAAACCAGTGCACACGCATTTTGTGACGGTACTCGAGCGCTATTTGCCCCTACAGTTTCGGATTATAAACGCGCACTAGATAACGACCTCGGCCTTAATACGGGCGGCATGGGCGTTTATAGTCCCAGCACAGGTGTGACAGAAAGAACAATGAAAGAAATTCGTGAAAAAGTAGTCAACCCCACGTTAGAAGGAATGTCACGACGAAAAACACCTTATAAAGGAACCTTATATCCCGGCCTTATAATGTCGAGGAAAAAAAATAGTCCAGAAGAAGTCATGCAAGTGCTCGAATTCAATGCAAGGTTCGGTGATCCTGAGACACAGGTCCTTATGGTAAGACTTAAAAGTGATCTATTTACTATCTGCAGAAACGCTGTTGACTCCCTTGAAAACACAACTATTGACTGGTCTTCACGTCCAGCAGTAGGTGTAGTCATTGCAAGCGGGGGATACCCAGAATCATATACCACAGGTCATGCAATTAACGGACTCGAAGATATAGACCAAGGAGTACAGGTTTTTCATGCAGGTACAAAACAAGAGGGCAATAAAATCGTTACTTCCGGAGGCAGGGTATTAACTGTCGTAGCGGATGGAAAAAATCTAGAAGAGGCTCGTAAACGAGTTTATGACAATATAAAACGTATCAAGTTCAAGGGATCATTTTTTCGAAAAGATATTGCAACTATGGAGGCACAATCTTGAGTACACCACTTGTAGCCATTCTTATGGGATCAAAAAACGATATGAGCGAAATGGAACCAACGGAAAAAGTTCTGACTTCCTTGGGAATCCCTTTCCAAACAAAGGTGATGTCTGCACACCGTAACCCAGATAAGGTAAGAGATTTTGCGAGAAACGCCATCGAATCTGGATTAGAGGTAGTTATCTGTGCAGCAGGTGGTGCTGCACACTTACCTGGAGCAGTAGCTGCAAATACAACACTACCAGTAATTGGAGTACCCCTTGCAACAAGTGATGTAGCAGGTGGACAGGACGCTATTTTTGGCGTTTTACAGATGCCACCAGGTGTACCAGTCGCTGGAGTTGCCGTCGGTGGATGGGGGGCTCGGAACGCCGCTTACCTAGCAGCTGCGATCCTTTCTTTAAAACACGATAGTATTCGAAAAAGTTATAGTGAATTTCGTACCAAACAAGCAGAAGGATAACTAGATGATCCCGAGATACTCAAGGCCAGAAATGTCCACTATCTGGACGGAACAAGCTAAATTTGAACGATGGCTAGAAGTTGAAATTGCTGTCTGTGAAGCCCGGGCTAAAACAGGGGAAATTCCAAAAGAAGCTGTAGATCGGATAAAAGAAGGTGCTGATTTTAATATAAATGATATTGCCAAATATCAAGCGATTACCCACCATGATATGACAGCATTCTTACAATCACTTGCAGAAAACATCGGTGATGATGCCCGGTATGTTCACTATGGACTCACGACAAGTGACGTTTGGGATACAGCTACAGCGCTACAACTAAAAGATGCTTGCACGCTTTTATTAGCAGACTTGGAAAATCTAAGCAGCTCCTTGGAAAACCTTGCACGCTCACATAAAGACACTCTATGTGTAGGACGAACACATGGTGTCCATGCAGAACCAACTACCTTTGGTCTAAAGATTGCGGTATGGGTAGATGAAATGCGTCGCAATAAAATAAGACTAGAACAAGCCAGAAAAACAATTGCTACAGGTGCGATTAGTGGCACCGTTGGTACCCATGCCTCAATTAGTCCAGACATCGAGGACATGGTTTGTAAAGAACTTGGGTTAAACGTTGAGCCAGTTTCAACTCAAATTGTTCAACGTGATCGGCATGCGGAATTTCTGACTACGGTAGCAATCATTGGTGGTTCCCTAGAGAAATTTGCAACAGAGATCAGAGGATTACAAAAAACAGAGGTTCGCGAAGTTGAGGAACCTTTTGCAAAAGGACAAACAGGTTCAAGTTCAATGCCCCATAAACGTAATCCTGAAAAATGCGAAAGGATTACAGGAATAGCCCGGATCCTCCGTGGTTATGCAAGTACGGGGTTAGAGAATATAGCACTCTGGCACGAACGAGACATTAGCCACTCATCAACTGAACGTGTCATTCTTCCAGACGCATGTCTTTTGCTTGATTATGCGCTAGATATGTTTACAGATATTGTCACTAGACTTCAAGTTTACCCAGAGAGAATGAGGAAAAACATGGAGGCTACTCACGGACTCGTATTTTCACAAAGAATATTGCTAGAATTGATCGAGGCAGGCCTAAGTAGAGAAACCGCATATGGAATCGTTCAACGAAATGCAATGGACTGTTGGGAAACAGGACAACCATTTCTAAAACTTCTTACTGAGGACGAGAACGTTATAGAGCTCTTGAGCGAAAAACACTTGCAGTCACTGTTTGACTACAACTATTTTCTTAGTAATTTTTCAGTCTCCTTCGAAAGACTAAACCTATGAAATCTGAGTGACACAATATGAACAAGCCCAAAACTACGAATGGAAAAGGTAACAAATGTCCGATGTAATTCTTGAAACAAATCTACCTGCGAAAAAGTATAGCGGAAAGGTTCGAGACACTTACGATTTGGGTGATAATACCCTTCTTATAGTCGCCACCGATCGTATCTCAGCATTAGATGTGATCTTACCTACTGGCATACCCGGTAAAGGAAAAGTACTAACCAATCTCTCCGCTTGGTGGTTCAACCGTATTTCTAACGTGGTCCCACATCACATGCTAGCAGTTGTCGATTCTACTAATGCAACAAACCTACTTCCATTTGAATTACCTCCCGAACTTTATGGACGTTCGATGCTTGTCCGAAAGGCAGAACGTCATAATGCAGAGTGCATTGTACGTGGCTATCTAAGCGGATCAGGCTGGCGTGATTACAAAAACACAAGTACCGTTTGCGGAATTCCTTTGCCTGAAGGGCTTGAAGAATCAGAAAAATTACCAGAAGAAATATTTACGCCTTCGACCAAGGCTGACATTGGACATGATGAGAATATCAACTACAAAGAGCTTGTTGAAATAGTGGGTGAGGATGTAGCCAACAGCATGAAAAAACGAAGTATTGCCGTCTACACATACGCACATACTATTGCTCTTGAACGTGGAATCATAATAGCGGATACCAAATTCGAATTCGGCCTACGTGAAGAAGAAACTATTCTTATTGATGAGGTTCTCACTCCAGACAGTAGTCGCTTTTGGCCTGCCTCTAAGTACGAACCTGGCCGATCACAAGAAAGTTTTGATAAACAACCAGTAAGAGACTGGCTCTCAAAAAGTGGTTGGCGAGATGGGGAAAAATTACCAGAATTACCATCCGATGTAGTCAATGCAACAAGTGAACGATATTTAGAGGTCCACAAGATACTTACAGGTGAGGAACTTTCAATTGCCTAATTTTACTGCAACAGTTTCAGTCACATTTAAAGCTACTATAAACGACCCTGAAGGACTAACGATCACATCAGCACTCCATTCCCTCGAATTTGAAGATGTCCAGAGCGTTCGTGTTGGAAAAATTTTCACGATAACCCTACAAACTTCCACGAAAAAGAGTGCTGAACAACAAGTAGATGAAATGTGTAAAAGACTCCTAGCGAACCCTGTGATCGAAACCTACTCCTTCAACGTAGTAAAAAAATAATCCCATAACAAAAAGTGTTTCTAATCTCACTTAGGAAGCAATACTTTATTTTTCTTATATTCATAATAGTAAAATGACAGCACTTCCAATATCCCAAAAAAAACATCTAAACTAATAGCATTTCTGACATTTACCTAGCTAAATATTACTCTCTTTTAGATGACAAAAATCATTATGTCGAGTAATAACAATTTGACCTCGTACTTCATCCAGCTCTGTAATAGCACAATTGTTTGTACGAAAAACTCCGAACTTCTCAGCAGGTAATCCCACTACTGAGCTACATATCGCATCAATGACACCACCATGAGTAACAGCGACACAGATCGAACTAGGATCTGTCTCCCTCACAATTTTTAAATATTTAGTGATCGCAACATTTACACGCTCTCGAAATTTATTTGAACCCTCAGATCCTAGAGGTTCAGGCCTAATATCACGCCAAAAATCCATATAATCTTCTGATAAATCTTTAAATGGAGTGCCCGTCAAATCACCGAAATCGTACTCCATCAAGCATTTATCAAAGGTAATAAAATTGTTTGAGCTAACTTCAGAAATTGATTCAGCTAGCGAGTCGACTATTAATTCTGCCGTTTCACGAGCACGTCTTAGTGGACTACAGAAAAAGCTTATAACTGGTAAGGTAGCCAGCAACTTTCCAACACTTTGGGCTTGTCCCTTACCAACAACTGTAAGCGCGTAGTCACCACCTTGACCTTGAACAACACGTAGCGCATTACCTTCAGACTCCCCATGACGAATCAGAAAAAGTGGCATTACTCAGTAAGCCTACGGTACAGCGCTGGTAATCTATGCGGCAAAGACTCTATATCTGCCACCACTTCATAGCCCATGTCTTCACACATGGTCTTCAAATAGTCATGCCCCGCACGATCTACGGTTATTGCAAAAGGCGTGATCCCATCACGCTTTGCCTCATTAAGTGCTTGCTTTGTATCGTGTATTGCATATTCTTTTTCCGTCCTATCTCGACCATAACCATGATCTTGTGGACGTCCATCACTTAGCAAAAATAAAATCTTAACTTTGGCACCAGTTTCATTTAATTTTGTTGTCGCGTGCCGAATTGCAGGACCCATACGAGTTGATCGTATTGGAGCAATTTTATCAATACGTTTTTTGATTTGGGGTCCAAACTCTTCTTGGAAATCTTTTATAACAAAAAATTCTACGTTATCTCGACCATAACCACTAAACCCATAAATCCCATATTCATCACCAATTGTCTCAAGTGCTGTGATAAGTAAAACGGTCGCTTCTTTTTCAAGATCGATAATTCTTTTTGGAGGCGCCGCCATTTCTTGACGACGTTTTGAAACCCACCAAGAAAGATACTTCCGTGGATCATCATCGACATCACTTGAAGGACGTTCACGTTTTGCAATTTCCTCATCAGTGCTTGCAGACATATCTATTAAGAAAGCTATGGCAACATCTCGCTCAATTTTATTACGTCTCCAATAAATTTTCTCTGTTGGTGTAACCCCTGCACGTACATCAACCATCCACTCAATCGCAGAATCAAGATCAATATCTTCCCCATCAGCAAGCTTCTTCATTTTACGAAAAAGCTCAGGCTTCATTAACTCGAATTGTTTTCGTGTTTGGGTTACAAGGGCAGAGTGTTCAAGCAATGCTTCGTCATAAAAATCTTCCTCTCCCTGGGAAAGAGTTTGCTCCTGAACCGCACACCAACGCGGTTTATAATCATGTGCACGAAAATCCCATTCATCGTAATAATAAGTAGTAACGATTGGTACAAGCGGCTCCTCTCCCTCACCTTCACCAGTCGAATCATCGGATTTAGGTTCGTCCCCTTGAACTTCACCTTCACTGATCGGTGTTCCTGCCTCTTTTAGCAAATTGGAAAGGAACATTCCCGTAGTGGTTTCAAGATCACCTTCGAGCAAAGCATCAAGATCAAGATCAGCAGACTTTTCTAATAACTCAGCCAGCTGTTCCTCAGTCAAAGCATCTTGGGAAAATTCACCACCTTCCCCCAATTCAGGGTCATCACGCAAATTCATAAGTAATTGGACCAGCTCTGGTTTAAAATCGCCGCGAAAATCCACATCTTGCGGACTTTCATAATCGGTTTCACCCTCCTCCTCCTCACCAAACTGAGGCTGTTCTGTTTGCCCTCCTATATCAGTTGAATCAAGTGAAAACATTTCATCATCTGGATCTATTTGACTCCAATCACCATCATCCTCAAATTTTTCATTAGGTATCTTTGCGGCGATATTGTATAGCCTTACCGTCGCCTCTGCTGCATCCTCAACAGTTGCACCTTTGTCAGCTAACCGAGCGAGTATAGCAATGCCCTTTCCCATAACTTCCATCTTACTTTTTGGCCACATAACTGCATCTAGTCCATCAAGACTCACACGCAAAAGATTTTCGACAAATGCTTGTCTCAAAGGTAAATCAGAGATTTTTGGACGTTTTAACATCTCCTCACCCTGGATACGATTCAAGGATTTTCGAATGCCTCCATATTCACGTTTAATAGCAGCATCAATACGTGCATCCTCAGATATCTCATATAAATCACTTGCAAGCTGTCTAATTCGGAAAAGATCAAAAAAACGCTCAAAAGGTGTAGTAAACGCAGTACCTATGGGTTCGGCGTCCTTAAGCAAACCATCTCTCAAATTTTCAAAAATAGTTGCTGGCTTCTGTAAATCAAAATTAAAAGAACCGAATTCAAGATGCGCAGCTTGGTGAGTCACAAAAACTTTCAAAGATGCAAAGTTTTCCTCCTTAGAAGAGTACTGCTCCATAACAACTGGCAAATAAATACTAGACCCTTCCGTACTCGCGACATGCTCATCAACCCAACCAATACCTTTTTCTGTCAAAGCAGCTGTTGATTGAACGCTAACATCACGACCAGTAAGAGCCTTGGCATATAACCTCAAAATCTCTCCTACTTTCGTAAGCTCTATTCTTGAGCTTAATTTGTCGAGAGCATCCTCCCCTCTACTGGATTGCAAACGGAAATAAGCCTCACCTCCATCTACTGAGGATTCCAAAATATTCAATCCAGCTTCATGCCAAACAGGTAACGCATCAATAGGTATTTTTTCAAGCACTGTTGGTGTATGTGTTAAAAAATCCATCGCAGCAATTGGAGAAATTACTGAAGTAGAGCACGCAAGCTCTATAACCGAACGGTGATACTCAATAGGGATCTGACCTAATGCGGCAGATGCTGATTCAAATGAACCAAGCATTACACGTGTGTTTTGCTCGGCAACCTTTGCAGCTAATTGTAAAAACTCTTCACGACAAGAGGGATGTACGTTTCGAAGGAGGGGAGCCCCACGCTCAAAATAAATACGTGAATCAGCCCAGGAGGTTTGCGTAAGCTTTACGCCAAATGATAGATATGCCAAGCGGTCAGATTTGTCGAGGGCCTTTAAAACCTCTGGCGCTGCAGAAAGACACGATGCTGCAAGTTCATAGGAATGCCTAGCCAACTCATCTAGAAACTCAACAAACTGACTAACCTCATTGCCAGAAAGTATTACAAGTAAATTGGGACCTAACTCGAAAAATTGTCCGGCCAAAGATGATGACTTCCAATTGCCCTTATAAAGGCTTCTCCCCAGTGTTCCCCACTCAGCTACAGAAGAAACATTAGGTACTTCAAGAATGTTCGGAACACTTTTCAGAAACGATACTGCCAAAGGCGCACTATCATTTGTTAGCTGCTCCGCAATATTCCCTACTTCTTGATAAATTTGCCAAGTTGTTCCCTCCGGCATCACACAACTTACACGAAAATACTCAGCTGCAGCCTCCCAAGACCGTAAGCTTGTGTGCATGATAATCATGCCTATCTCAATCCAGCCAACAAGTTCTTCAGGAGCAAGCTTTTTATCTAAAATAAGCACAGCTTCTTCGAAAGAATCAAAAAGCGGATCAGGGAAACTATCAAACTGCTCGCTATATCTTGAAAGTAGATCTTCTGGGCTTACTGACATATAGGAAAAAAACCTTCTCTCCAAAAATTCTTATTCAAAAATTGACGTAACTACTTCCTCAAGACTTCGTTGAACCTCTTGGTCATCAGTTAATGACCAAGTGACAGCAACCTGTGCTGCCCTACGAGGCGAAACACCCTTAGCGATAAGACGACCGGCATAAATCAGAAGACGTGTACTAACACCCTCCCCAAGTCCATGCTCCTTTAGGTTTCTTACTTTTTCACCCAATTTTGCAAGTTCAAGTGCAGTGTCCAAATCAACACCAGATTCATACGCAATAATTTCCCCTTCCAAGTCTCTCTCAGGATAAGTGAACTCTATCGAAATAAAACGTTGTCGCGTTGAGTGCTTTAAATCTTTCAAAGCACTCTGATAACCTGGGTTATAAGAAATTACTAGCAAAAAACCATCGGCAGCCTCAACAACTTGGCCCAACTTTTCAATAGGTAAAAGACGTCGATAATCAGTCAATGGATGAATTAATACCGTTGTATCCTTACGGGCTTCAACCACTTCATCTAAATAACAGATTGCTCCTGCCTTAACAGCACGTGTTAAGGGGCCATCAATCCAACGAGTACCATCTGTATCCAACAAATAACGGCCAACAAGATCGCTGGCTGTCAAATCCTCATGACATGCAACAGTCACAAGAGGGCGTTGTGTAGTAGCTTTTGAATTCTTTGCTCCACCTTTTTTATTAGCTTTTGCCTTATCAATTTCTTCGCGACCAAGATGATAAGACATATACTCGACAAATCTGGTTTTTCCACATCCTGTCGGTCCCTTTAGAAGAACAGGTATACGCTGCTGATAGGCAGCCTCAAATAACTCAACTTCATCCCCTAGAGGTCTATAGTATGGTTCTTCTGAAACAGTAAACTCTTCAGCAGATAAAACATTGGCACCTATTTGATTGTTAGCCAAGAAACTACTCCTTTGTAAGTAGATGAGTTACGCGATCAAGTAAATCAACCCATAACTCTTCTAATAAATTATTTAATTCGTCAAGCGAATCATTGTTTTCTATGACTACATCAGCTGCTTCAATGCGTTCACTATTCGTAAGTTGTGAGGCAATTCTGGCACGTGCTGCATCTTCATCTAAACCATTACGCTCTTTCAAACGATCAATGGCTAACTCTTCAGAAACTACTGTCACCCAAACTTGGTTCGCCATATCTTGCCACTGTGCTTCCAATAAGACTGCAGCTTCCAACACGGCAATCCGGCTGCCAGCAACCTCTAGGTCAGAAAGCTCTTCAGATGCAAGCCGCCGAATACCAGGCCAAACAATATCGGTTAATCGTTTTAGTTCACTTGGATTTCCAAAAACCTTAGAACCCAAAACAGCTCTATTTATAGACCTGTCATCTGCAACAACATCATCACCAAAAGTGGCAACAACATTTCGATATGTCTCAGTATCTGGTTCATAAGTACGATGACCAAGCAAATCAGCATCAATCACAGCTACATCATGATTACGAAAGAAATCCCCCACTGTGGACTTACCACTCGCAATACCCCCGGTTAGACCGATAACGTACATTTACTGGACTCCTTTTGCTGAAAACAATTTTATTAAATTCAGTATGCAACCCATAAACGACTAGCATACCCGTGGGCGAACATGACTAGCAACTGTTAAACAACAATTCTTGTGATAGTGCTACAGTATCTCTGCAAATTGTAGAATACTTCCGATACGATCAGCGTTAGGGAATTTTATGCTCGATAATAGAAGTCAACTCATACGTGGAACCCTTGATGGAAAAAAGCTTTCTAGTGAAGAAGCTCTACGCCTTTCTGATTATGATGAGCTACCTGTTCTGTTAGATGTCGCTTCGCAATTAAGAGATCAAGGACATGGCAACCTCATATCTTACTCGAGGAATGTTTTTATTCCCCTTACACAGCTTTGTAGAGATGTATGTCACTACTGCACTTTTGCACAACCCCCCAAAAAAGGTGAAGCTGCTTACCTAACCTTAGACGAAATGCTAGCCATAGCTCGTGCCGGTGCAGAATCAGGTTGTACTGAAGCCCTTTTTACTCTTGGTGATAAGCCAGAATTACGTTATCAAGTCGCGCAAGAAGAACTCTCAGCACTAGGACATCAAACAACTTTGGATTACCTACATGAAGCTGCATCTTTGATAGCACGTGAAACAGGATTGTTGCCACATGTAAATCCGGGAGTAATGACAGTTGAAAACCTTTCTAACCTTCGTGAGGTTTCTGTTTCACAAGGAATTATGCTAGAAAGCGTATCAACCCGATTAATGGACAAAGGGGAGGTCCATTTCGGATCACCAGATAAAGATCCAGAATCACGTCTGGAAACCATTAGACTTGCAGGAAAAGAGAGCATTCCTTTTACCTCAGGAATTCTCATCGGCATTGGGGAAACACGTCGGGAACGTATTGAATCCCTGTTAGCACTACGAGATATACAAAGTCAATACGGTCACATACAAGAACTTATTATCCAAAATTTTCGAGCTAAACCCGAAACAAAAATGGTTAATTCTCCCGAACCATCCTTCGAGGATCTTTTATGGACATTGGCCATCACACGTATCTTATTTGGACCACAAATGAATGTACAAGCACCACCTAATCTAACACCAAATTCTTACAAAAAACTTATTGCTGCAGGACTTAGTGACTGGGGTGGAGTATCACCTATCACGGTAGACCATGTAAACCCAGAAGCACCTTGGCCTGAAATAAACAATCTTGAAAAAGAAACAGCCTCAGCAGGTAAGGAATTGGTCGAACGGCTTGCAATCTATCCAAATTATGCAAAAGACCACAAAACATGGCTCAGCAAGGAAATGAGTACCTTAACGATGCATGCAATGGATACAGAAGGCTTTGCACGTGACGGAAATTGGTCGCCAGGAGATAACGAAATCAAGCCTCCTTCTATAACAATGGAATCCTCCGCAAGTAAGCTTGAACTAATCAGTACAAAAACTCAGCAAATTGTAATAAAGGCACGCAACGGAAACGAATTAAGCGAAGAAGAAATCGTTGACTTATTTAAGGTGCGTGGAAAAGAGTTTGCCTATGTTTGTGATGCAGCAAATCAATTACGCAAAGAGGTTTCCGGAGAAACCGTGAGGTATGTGGTTAATCGCAACATCAACTACACAAATATTTGTTACTTCAAATGTCAATTCTGTGCTTTCTCCAAAGGAAAGCTTAGTGAGAATTTAAGGGGAAAACCGTATAACTTAGGATTAGATGAGGTAGTACGAAGAGCAAAAGAAGCTTGGGAAAGAGGTGCCACAGAAGCATGTATGCAAGGTGGCATTCATCCCGATTACACCGGTGAAACATACTTGGGAATATGTCGAGCAATTAAAGAAGCATTGCCCGACATTCATTTACACGCTTTTTCACCACTTGAAGTATGGCAAGGTGCGGAAACCCTTGGTATACCTGTGCCTGAATTTCTTAGCAAATTAAAGAAGGCCGGACTGGGAACCCTACCTGGCACTGCCGCCGAGATTTTAGATGATGATGTACGCATGGAGCTTTGTCCGGATAAAATTAATACCTCGCAATGGCTTTCCGTAATCGAAGATGCCCATAGAGGAGGTTTTACAACAACATCTACAATTATGTATGGACACATGGAAAAATCCCAATCCTGGGCAAAGCACCTTCTACACTTAAGACATCTTCAGGAGCGCACTGGTGGAATTACAGAATTTGTACCTCTACCTTTTGTTCATATGGAAGCTCCTATCTTCCTTAAGGGACGAGCTAGAAAAGGTCCGACTTTTCGTGAAGCAATTTTGATGCACGCAGTTGCCAGGCTAGTTTTGCATCCTGTCATTACTAACATTCAAGTATCGTGGGTAAAAATGGGTGATCTGGGAAGTAGTGCCTGTTTGCAAGCTGGTGCCAATGATCTAGGAGGTACTTTAATGAATGAAAGTATCAGTCGGGCTGCAGGAGCGAGCTTCGGAGAAGAAATGAGCCCCGAACAAATGGATAAATTGATCCTGGAACTGGGTCGTACTCCTAAACAACGAAATACTGTTTATGGCTCACCTAGCGAAGAACGTACAAGAAAATCCTATTTGGCGCCCGAATTAGAACCAATTGTCTTGCAAACAGCACATTCTTATTCAAAACAACGATAAACATATTAATCCACAATTCCTAAAATTTACGCGTCCGTTTATACTTGTAGGAGAAAGGTTTAATCAACATGGCAAACAAAGACCCCCGCGAACCATTTACACGTATTTCCGTGAGCGAAGCTAAGGAGAAAATTGAAGCAGATCAAGCAGTTATGATTGATGTACGAGATCCTCCTGAATATGCAGAGGTGCATGCGTCAGGTGTACTCTTGATTCCAGTTAATACTGTCATGAACAAATTGCCGAAAATTCGCGATTTTGCAGGTGAAAAGAAAGAAGTGCTTTTTATCTGCAAAATGGGTTCTCGTAGCGCATTAGCAGCAGAATATGCGACGGCCGCTGGATTGGAGGAGTACGAACTCTTTAATGTCGAAGGCGGTACCGAAGCTTGGGATCAAGCAGGATATCCTACAGGAGACTAACGCGGCTAACCAACAACTAACGTTAGAGCTTAAAGAAGGTCCTTTTCGTGTTTTAGAATGGGAAGGCGCAGAGCCTGCATCCATATTCCTTCATGGTCTCACTGGCGTAGCCGAAGTATGGAATCCTACCATTAGTGCACTTGGGAAAAATAAGCCATACTGCTTGGCTTACGATCAGCGTGGACATGGGGATAGTCCCTACAAGAAAATTAATTTCAGAGCACAAGATTACTTAGATGATCTAATTGAAATCGTTGAAGCTAGCAAACTAAGTACGAAACCTCATTTAGTTGGTCATTCACTTGGAGGTCGAATAGCCATACTAGCGGCTGCACGGTATCCGGAAATGTTTAGCTCTGCAACAATTATAGATATTGGCCCAGAAACCTGGAAGGGAAATTGGGAAGAGACAGTTAGTTGGCTGGATAAGGCACCTAAACAATTTAAAAATGAGGAAGCTGCTTTACAGTTTTTTGAACCTAAATCTGGAAAGATTAGTAACAGTCGCAAAGAAGTCGCACTTGCAAGAATAAAACATCTTAAAGGAAATACTTTTGGATGGAGAGGGGATGTTAGTTCTATGAAAAAAACTGTAAAAATTCATCGTTCCAGAGATTATTGGGATTCATGGTGCTCTATTCAATTACCTACTCTTCTGATCAGAGGTGAGAAGTCCAAAGAATTACGAGAGGAAATAGCTATAGAAATGCGTTTATCAAATCGTAATACTAAATTTCAACAAATTGATGGGGTTGGGCATAACATTCCTCTTCAGGCGCCACGCCTCTTAGCAAATATTTTATTAGATTTCTGGAAAAGCATTAAGTAACATTGATTTGATACCGAGTGGCTGCCATGATAGCCTCAAGTAACGTAAACTTATTCAACCCAAAAATTTGAACTTCTGGAGTTTATCCCTATGAGCGATAATCCGAGTACTGCATCAACAGATACAGCCGTCCTTGATAGCGTGCTTAGTAGCTTAAATAATGCACGTGAATTTGATGAGGAAGGGGTAGATCATGAATCTAAAGACGAAGAAAAAACTGATAGTAGCCCGCTCAATTTAGAAGAAGAAGAAGAAGAAGAAGAAGAAGCGGCAATTGCTGCAATAATCACCGATGAATCTGAAGGTATTGATGACCCTGTACGAATGTACCTGCGTGAAATAGGCAAAGTTTATCTACTTACTGCAGAAGATGAGAAAACTCTCTCTCGACAACGTGAGGAGTATATTTACCTTAAAGAAGAAATTATTGGACCTTACGAAACATCATATAATCACAAGCCTTCTGCAGCTCGAATAGCTATCATACTTTTGGAGAATTGGGCTGCGTTACACATGATTTATGAACGTTCCTTAAATTTTATTGATCGCTGGGAACACTGGGTTGCGAATAACGGGCCTATCCCCGGATTCGAAGGCGAATGGCCAAAAGATCTTCCCGATGCTCCAGTATGGAGAAATCAAGAAGAAAAACTTGAGAAAATGGCAAAAACCGGAGATGATTTTTCAATCTCAGGCGTACTCCGTAGTAAACAATTTCGTGGCTTGATCCATGGAAGCATAGATTCTGACGACCATAAAAAATCAATGCGTGACCTTGGGAAAATTAATCCTTGGCTTACTTGGCATCTTGGGAAAAAAATTAAACTTGAACCAGAAGAGATTCACGAAGCTATTCTTGAGCTTTCAATTGTTACGCATATTTTGACACCAGATTTAATTGATGCAATGGCAGCCGAAGCTGATGATGGCGAAAAAAGCCTACTGCCACCATGCAACGGCCTTCAAGAAATGATCGTTCCCCTTGAGGAACGCTTACAGTATCACTTTGATGATTTAAAGCATCGAGGTATCGCCGCAGAACAACGATTGACTGAAGCTAACTTACGACTCGTTGTTTCTGTTGCAAAAAAATATATTGGCCGTGGCATGGCTATGTTGGACCTAATACAAGAAGGTAACATCGGTCTTATTCGAGCAGTTGAAAAATTCAATTATAGAAAAGGTTTTAAATTTTCCACCTACGCAACTTGGTGGATTCGACAAGCAATCACAAGAGCAATCGCTGATCAAGCACGCACGATACGTATTCCTGTACATATGGTGGAAACAATTAATAAACTTGTTCGCATCAGTCGCCGTTTGGTTCAAGAGTTTGGGCGAGAACCAACAAGTGAAGAAATCGCACAAGGTATGCGCGAAAGCAGTAAACCTGATACAAGCGGGCAATATTCACCAGAAAGAATTCGTGAAATCCAAAAAGTCTCTCAAGATCCTGTTTCACTTGAAACACCTATTGGAGAAGAAGAAGATAGTCACCTTGGTGACTTTATACCAGATGAAACAGCTGTCTCTCCTGCAAATGCTGCAAGTCAGCAATTGCTTCGAGAACAAGTGGAGGACGTTCTAGCGACACTCACTAGCCGTGAACGGCGTGTTTTAGAATTACGTTTTGGCTTAGAAGATGGACGTAGCCGTACATTAGAGGAAGTTGGTAAAGAATTTGGCGTAACCCGTGAACGGATTCGTCAAATAGAAGCGAAAGCATTACGTAAATTACGTCATCCTAGCCGCAGCCGGAAACTGCGCGACTACTTAGAATAAGTAGCTATAAAAAGTAGTCGTACTAATTTGGAACCCATAATTGGCGGAACAGAAAATCTCTACAGCGGGAAAATCCTACAACTGAATTCCGAAAAATTTCGTACTGGAAACGGTATAGAAGTGCAACGTGAAATCGTCCATCATCCAGGTGCGGTTTGTATGTTAGCTCTGAGTCAACATGGAACAATTTTCTTAGTAGAACAATTTCGAGCTCCTGTTAAAAAAATTCTACTTGAGCTTCCTGCAGGGACACTCGAACCAGGAGAATCTCCCAAAACTACTGCAGTACGAGAACTTCAAGAGGAAATAGGTATGAAACCTCACTCGATCACTTCACTCGGAGGGTTTTATGTAGCCCCTGGGTATTGTGATGAATTCGTCCACCTTTTCCTCTGTACCAAATTGGAACCTTCAGTCCTAGCAGGTGATATCGATGAAGAAATTAAAATTGTAGAAATGACACTACCTGCAGCAGTAGATGCAATTAAAAATGCTACTATCATTGATGCAAAAACAATTTCTGGAATTTTGATATGGGCTACTATGCAGGCTAATAAATAACCCTTGATTCTTAAGAACTACCTTCAAAAGTTATCACAAATTGTAATTCTCGAGATTTGCAACACGGCTATCGAGACTACGTAATGTATAACGAATAACCGCCATTGAAAAAAAGAAATCAAACCAAAGAAAAACAGCACCAAAAATTAAAAATATATCCCTTACTAAAAGGTTATTAATTAAAAACGCAACAAGTAAAAATGCTAGGCCGGCACCTGAAAGAAGTGAAGGTACAACAATCAGAGCGATTACACTTCTTGTACCAGGTCGTGTTGATTTAGTTTCTGGAGCCATTCTATTTTTCCTCACCTATATATGCATAAGTATTATCTACTACGGATCCTAGGCGGTTATTCCTTCAATAAGTAGCACCCTATGTACCGCATGTCTTTTTACGTATTTGAAACTATCGTGTCACTATCATAATAAATCAAAACACAGGTATTTTCATGACTTCGTTTGTTGGCATTGTTCTTTCTTGAACTGGTAAACATTCCAGCGGCCTCTGTGTTTTGGTAAATGATAAGAAAAACGTATTTTGTACAAAAAATATTGCACAACAGTCCCCCGCACTTGAATTAGTTAAACAAATAAATACTTTAGGCGAAAAAGTGATTGCCTCTGTTGATGGTCGCGTAGTCATCCCACGCAAAGTAGCCTACGGGAGAAACTGGAAGATATCTTGACTACATTCGGTCCGGCGCACTCATACCCAACAACTGAAGGCAACGTGCTAAAACAACACGAGCTGCTGCAACCAACTTTAGCCTTGCGTCAGTAAGTTCTTGATTATCAGTCAGCACCTTTAAGTCGGGATCTTTTGATTGCTTAAAAGCATCATTAAATGCGTGGAAGGCTGTGGCGAAATCTATCGCGTAACGCGCAAGGTGATGTGGTTCAGAAGTAGTAGCGACTTGTTCAATTACTTCCGGAAGATGCAACATTTGCCTAATCAGCGCTAACTCATGATCCTCCTGAAGTAAGTTCACATCCCCTTTTGATGATTCGTGCCTATCAAGCTTAGCTCTCTCTAAAATACCAGCCATTCGTGCATGTGCGTACTGAATGTAATAGACAGGATTTTCATTTGACTTCTTAACGGCAAGCTCAAGATCAAACTCCATTTGTGCATTCGGGGAACGAAGAAGGAAAAAGAATCGAGCAGCATCACAACCAACCTCCGCAATAAGTTCATCTAAGGTTATAATTTCACCACTCCGCTTTGACAATCGAATAGTCTCAGTTCCACGTTTCAAAGTCACAAGTTGATATAAAAGAACCTGTAAATCACATTCATGACCAACTACGGCATCCGTTGCAATTTTCAAACGTTCTACATGACCATGGTGATCAGCACCCCAAACATCAATTACACGAGAAAAATTACGTTTAGAAAATTTTTCGAAATGATAAGCAATATCACTAGCATAATAAGTTGGACGGCCATCAGAACGAATCACAACATTATCCTTATCCTGACCCAGAACACTTGATGTGAACCACAATGCATTCTCACGTTGGATCAACTGGCCATTCTCACCAAGGATTCCCTTAACTTCATCCCAAATACCTTTTTCATAGAGAACACTTTCGTTAAACCAAGAATCATAGTGAACACCAAAGTCAGATAATGTATCCCGAATGTATTCGATCATCAAATCTATACCTTGATCACCAAAATCAGCTATGGGAGGGCTCCCGGCAGCAGCAAGATATGCATCGCCATATCGCTCAATCATTTTTTGGGCAATCCCAATCATATAGTCACCGGGATACCCATTTTCAGGCAAAGGAACATCACGCCCCTGTGCTTGTTGATATCGGGCATACAAAGTCTCGATGAAAGCAACAGACTGTGAACCAGCATCATTGATGTAATACTCTCGTGAAACGTCATATCCGGCAGCATCCAGCACCGCAGCAAGCGTATCGCCGATCGCCGCTCCACGACCATTACCAACATGTAAAGGCCCTGTTGGATTAGCTGAAACAAATTCGATTTGTACTTTTGCCCCTTGCCCTAAAGTAAGATCAGCCCAACGTTCGCCAAGACTGCTTATTGCATTGACTTGTTTTTGCAGCCAATTGTTTGTGATCCGAAAGTTTATAAAACCGGGAGGGATTATTTCAGGAGGTGATATCACAGAATCATCTGGAAAAACATCTTTTAGAATTCGAGCAATCTCTAAGGGCTGTTTATTAGCTAAACGTGCCAAACGCAGAGGTAAAGATGTTGCATAATCACCATGTTCAGGTTCCTTAGGTCGTTCAATACTAACTTCAGGAAATGGAACATCTGGCAAAGAACCAGCAGCAATAGCTGTACGTACTGCCGAAGTAACCAAACTACCTATATGATCACGCATTTTAAAGGGTTCAGAATCAGACATCAGGTACCTATAGAAAAACAGATTTCGGAACTAGCAACTTTATAATAAACCCCGTCATAGTTTCCAATGTATGGGAATTGTAGAACTCTATTAAGTCTCTTGGCAAAAAACTAAACAATTAAAAAACCAGAAAAGTTAATTTATCTTCAGTTTTCCCTCTGTGAACTCCTATACTGGTTCAAATGAATCTGAAAGATCTTACTAACTGGGCAGTATATTTTTTCAATGTATGTCGAATAATCGTATTTATCTTACTTGGTATCTTAGGTCTATTAGCAACCATACTGGGCGCTGCAGTACTTTTATTAATTGAGATACCAGAAACATTATGGAGCAAACTGTTAGCTAATTACTCAAAAGGGTAAACTACCCCTCATTCATTACTGAACTGTTAGGCCGACAATTAAACCCACAGCAATCGCCGTAACTAATAACCCAACAATTAAGCCTAAATGCACTCGTGAAAAATGAGAGCGAATCTCTAAACGCATTGGAGATTCTTCCTCTTCATGCACATCACCAACCTCAAATTCAGACATTTCTAGCTCCTACAAAAAAATTCTAAGAAAATTCTAAGAAAATCTCAGACGTCAATCATCTAAGAATCGCAGTGCGTATGCTATATGGCAAGGGGTGAAAAGAAATGGCGGTAGAAGAAACTAAGCAGCTAATTATTGAAGCTCATAATATTAGTAAAACCTATTACACCGGCAATGTTGAAGTTCCTGCCTTACGAGGCGTTAGTCTACAAGTTAGAAAAGGCGAGATGTTAGCAATCATGGGTCCTTCCGGTTGCGGAAAAACCACACTGCTCAATTGTTTGAGTGGCCTTGATATATTTGAAAAAGGAACAGTCTCCATAAATGGCGAGGACATTACACGTTTGGCAGATAATGAAAAGACAGACTTTCGAGCTCGGAAAATGGGCTTTGTTTTTCAAACATATAATTTATTACCTGTCCTCAATGCAGTAGAGAATATTGAACTTCCTTTAATCGTATCTGGAGTACGTCCTGCACAAGCACGTAAACAAGCAATTGCTTCACTAAAGCGTGTGAACCTTTCTCAATATGCTACACATCGTCCTGGACAACTATCTGGTGGCCAACGCCAACGCGTTACACTCGCTCGTTCCGTTGTTAATAATCCAGCAATTATTTGGGCTGATGAGCCTACAGGAGCACTAGACTCGCAAACTGCGGGAGAGATTATGGATTTATTGTGCGATCTCAATAAAACAGAAAGCCAAACACAGGTCATTGTTACCCATGCGCCAGAAGTTGCAGCACTCTGCGATCGTATTATTTACATGGCAGATGGGTTAATTGAACGAGAGGAAATAGCAGAACAAGTTACCTAATCTATGCAAGAACTTTTTGGTATCTCAACTCAAACTCTAGCAACAGCTTGCCTAATAATCACAGGAATTATTTTAGGCACACTTATCATTATTGCCGTACGTAATCCCGTAATGTTCAAGCTTGGGCTGCGTAATATCCCAAGAAGAAAAACACAAACAGCTCTCATTGTTTTTGGTCTCATGCTTGCGACAGTGATAATAACAACGGCCTTTAGCACAGGTGACACTGTTTCAAATAGTGCTACAAAGCAAATATATTCCTTGCTAGGTGAAACCGATGAAGTAATTCAGTGGAACCGCGATGACTTTCCCAGGCCAATAGATGAACAGCTAGTTTCTCTGGAGCACTTAACTGCGATTACTGCTGCCCTAGAAAATGATCCTGACATTGAAGGCTTCTTACCTATGCTTGCAGAACAAATACCAATTCGTAGTCGTTCCACCGGACTCAATGAAACGAAAACGGTCATCGTTTCTTACCCAAGTGATGCTGCAAAGACTTTCGGCGGCCTTGTTGATATCGCAGGGAAGCCAGTGAATTTATCAGGAAATCAAATAGCCATAAATACAGATCTAGCAGATGCAATAGATGGAAAAATCGGTGATGAGCTGGACATGTTTGTTAACAACCAGGCAATCCAGGTCGTCGTAATCGCCATTGTTCCTAAGAGCGTTCTCAGTGGCACCTTTGATGTAAGCAAGGGCAATCTACCGGGGGGAGCAGTCTCACTAGATTTGTTAGGTCCCGCACTTGGGCTCACTGGTTACGTCCAAGCTGTACTTGTAACCAATACCGGTGACAGATATGAGGGAATGAAAAAAACAGATGTTGTCACCGAAAAAATTGAGGCTGTAATAGCCGAACTATATACCGAACCCGCAGGTAACCCCGGAGAAATCGATCCTTCTATATTCATTGCAGCGTTGAAGAAAAATCTAAGCGCTACGCCTGAAGGTACTGTTCTTTTAAAAGACATTGAAAAGGCTTTCAACGCTCCAGAATTAGCTGACAGTCAAGATATAGTCACAAGACTGGAAAATTTATTACCTACAGATCGTTCGACAAAAAAATTAATTTCGACAATTGGCCAAGCCTTGAATGAATTAGCCTCTAGCACCGAAAATGGTCCGCGACCAGATGCTAGCGAAGGCGTCTCAAGGAGCCTGGTAGGAAAAGCATCAACGAATATTTCAGCACTAAGCAAAAATGAGCTCCCGTTATACACCGTTATGAAAGTCAAACAAGACAGCATCCAGATCGCTGATATTGCTGCCAGCGTTTTTACTACAATCTTTCTAATAATCGGACTATTCTCTATCGCGGCAGGCATTCTTTTAATCTTCCTGATTTTCATAATGTTGACCGCCGAACGTAAACCTGAAATGGGAATGGCTCGAGCAATAGGTGCACGTAGAAGTCATCTGATCGAAAGCTATCTGGCCGAGGGAATGGGCTATGACATCGGATCAGCAATTGTCGGATTATTAGCAGGCATCGGTGTCACTTATGTCATGATTGCTCTACTTAACAACGTGGGAAACGCGCTTCCCTTACCACTTTCAGCTTCTTTTAGTGTAAATGGGTTAATTATTTCGTTTTGCTTAGGGATAATTGTGACCTTTATAGTTGTTGTCTTTGCGGCAGCCCGTGCCAGCCGTATAAACATCGTGGCAGCAATCCGAGACATTCCTGAGGAAACTATTAACGACGAGGATTCAGCAACAATTAATGGCTACTTACACTCAATTGGACGTGCACTTGTTGCCGGAGGCTATATCGTAGTTGGTTTGATTATATTGCTGCGTTTCGGACCAGGCATATTAACTGCCTTTTTTCTAATATCTGGAGCTATTGGTATTAGGGTTCACTTTTTGCTTAGCACCAATTTTGGCGCACCATCGAGCGAACGCAACGAAGGTGGCCTGCCTAAGCGGCCGTTGCTTTTAATACCAGCAATACCCATTTATCTGATTTCAGCATTGATAGTGAAGCTAACACGCGATCGTCGACGAGAACGTTTCCCCTTTCTTTTCCAGCTACTTGCGATAGTTTTCCCACCCCTCGGCATAGTAAGGGTGGCTATGACAAAACGTGAGCGCACGACAGCATGGTCTGTCGGTTACGGTTCAATCGGCCTATTTATCGGTATCATATTATTTCAATGGATCTGGGATACACCTGAACTTGCATTATTCACTACAGGTGTTTCTCTCTTTTTCCTATGGGTGGCATTATCACTTCGCTACTTCCAAATCAAAGAACGTCCCACTTTTACGATTATTCCATTACTCTTATTGGTCTTTTGGTACCTCACAGCCACAGATGCTTACAACTGGATAGCAGGCGAATTGAACGGCGGTCCGGAATTAATGTTTGTGAGTGGTTTAGTGATGGTAGCAGCAGCCACGATGATCATTATTTACAACGCTGAAATCGTACTCCCCATAGTAAATAAAATACGCTTTGGCCGGATTACGCCAGCAATAAAAACAGCTGTTGCTTACCCACTACGTTCACGTTTACGTACAGGTATGACACTCATGATGATGGGACTTATTACATTCGCTTTAGTGATGGTCGCCGCAATGAATACAAACTTTGCACAAATCTTTCTTTCTAATGACGCGAAGGGAGGCTTTGATATTCAAGTTCAAGGGAATCCTGAAACTCCAATACAAGACCTAAGAAAAACTCTTGAAAGATCTGGCATAGACACAACCGAGATTGAAAGTATTTCACGAATACGGTACGCCGCATTTTTTGAAACAGAATTGAAGAAAAAAGGCTTGGAGGGACGATTTTATAGCTACGGAATAATGGGGGTTGATGATACATTTCTTCAAACAAATAACATAGCAATTGAACAATTTGCGCAGGGTTACAGCACAAGCCAAGAGGTTTGGGAAGCACTACGCACTAATCCAAATTTTGTTGTCATACCACATGGTATGACAACTGGTAGCAGTGCATTTTCTGTTGACAGCCTACTAACTCTCGAACCCCTTATCGATAATTTCGAACCATTTGAAATAAGTCTACGTAACAAAGCAACTCAGGAAATAATCAACGTGACAGTAATCGGAAAAACCGACACGGCAGGAGATTCTTTTGGTGTGTTTATGGATGCTATGGGAGTAAGTGGGGCTATGATCATTAATAATTCCGTCTTCGAAAAAGCTTTACCAGATGCAGATTTGGAATACTTTTACCTAACAACTAGCTCAGCAACAAATACTGAAAAACTTGCAAAAACCATTGAATCTACTTTGGTAGAAGCATCTGCCGAATCACTGCAGAGCCTACTTGATGACCAACGTGCTGCAGCAACTGGATTTCTTCTGGTGCTGCAGGGCTTTATGGGTCTAGGCTTGATTGTTGGAATTGCTGCACTGGGAGTCATTTCCTATAGAGCTGTCGTCGAACGACGTCAACAGATTGGAATGCTACGAGCCATTGGATATCAAAGATCAATGATTGCTCTAAGCTTCCTGCTTGAATCTGGATTTATAGCAATAGGAGGTATTGGCTTAGGATTAATCCTTGGAATAACTTTCTCGTGGTCTGTTATTTCATCAGGTGGAATTCCAGGCACTGAAGGTGCCGGCTTTATCGTTCCATGGCGCTATCTTATCGTCATCTCCGTGATCGCTTTCAGTGCTTCGTTAATCATGACATACTTCCCTGCCAGACAAGCTTCAAAGGTAGAAGTAGCAGAAGCACTACGCTACGAATAAACTTATTCCATGAATAACACAAAAAGAGGCATCCAGCGATTCGATCTAACGGGTCGCGTTGCAATTATGACAGGCGCTGGGAAAGGCTTAGGTCGTGCTATGGCACTAGCTTTAGCTGAAGCAGGAGCAGATATGGTTGTGACAAGCCGGACAATGGAGGAGCTGGAAAGCTTGGCTAAAGAAATTAACGCAATGGGTCGAAAAGCATTACCTATACAAGCTGACATCCTTAAACCTGAATCCGGAGAAGATGTTATCTCACTCGCAGAAAAAGAAATGGGACATATTGACATTTTGGTGAATAACGCAGGTATCAACATTCGAAAAGATGCTGTCGATCTGCAACTAGAAGAATTTAAACGTGTCCTTGATACTAATTTGTCTGGCACTTTCCTTTTTTCACAAGCTGCAGGTAAGCGATTTATCAAACAGGGATCAGGAAAAGTAATTAATGTTTCCAGCATCATGGGAAGCGTTACTCTCCCAAGACAAACAGCATACTCATCATCAAAAGGTGCAGTCGAAATGCTTACTAAAGTAATGGCATTAGAATGGGCTACTCACAACGTTCAAGTTAATTCACTAGCTCCAACATATTTCGAGACTGACTTAACAAGGCCTCTATACGAAGACCCTGAACGACGAGCCTTCATCGAAGAGCGCACACCCATGGGGCGTTGGGGGCAACCAGATGAATTGGCGGGAGCAATCATTTTTTTAGCTAGCGAAGCAAGTAGCTTTATTACAGGCCAAACAATTTTTGTAGACGGTGGGTGGACCGCCTGGTAACGCAGAGGTCACTAGTTCAAATCCAGTATCGCCCACCAGACGCTATGTTCTTGCTTGAAATCTTGGGATAGAGATATCTGAATATTTTTGCCAAACGACTTGGACTGGCATACCTACACGCAAGGCATCATTTTCAATTCCTATAATATTTCCGGGTAAATGAGGACCTTCTTGTAGCTCAACAACTACTAGGTTATACGGCAAATCTTGCTCAAATGCAGGGTGATATAAACGATGCATAACTCCATATGTATAGATAACTCCGAGACCACTTGCCTCGTACCATTCAAAGTCTACAGACAAACAATTAGGACACACTTCTGAAGAAGGAACTCGACTCTCATCACAACTTTTACAGCGTATTAATAAAAGACGTCCCTCGGCACCAGCTTCCCAAAAAGGTTCAGCAAATCCAGATGGACTAGGAAGTGGTTTGTCTACAATTTCTTCTGTCATTTAAAACTCCACTTAATTGTGATGAGGACTAAGAACTAGCGAAGCGTGATAATTGAGTACACCGCCATTACCAGTACATAAAACTAAATCGTTTTTCGGAACCTGCCGAATACCACCCTGCCCTCGTGCCTGGATAACAGCTTCACTCATTGGCGTCATCCCCCACATATAGAAAGAAGATAATTGACCTCCACCTGTGTTCGTCGGCAATTCACCACCAGGCCCCAATTTTCCATCTTCGACAAACGCACCTCCTTCGCCTTTTTTACAAAACCCGTAATCTTCAAGGGTCACAATGACCGTATAGGTATAGCAATCATAGAGTTCACATATATCAATTTCAGAAGGGCCAACACCTGCCATGGAAAAAACCGTCTCCGCTGCAATTTTTGCACCTGTCTCAGTTTCTGGTGATGAACCAGCGGAACGAGGATCTCCAGGATGTCCTTGTCCCATTCCCCAAATATAAACCGGTGGTTGTTGCATATCCTTTGCCTGCTCTGCCCCACTCACAACTACAGCAACTGCACCATTCGAGACAAGACAACAATCCAGTAAATGTAAAGGTTCAATAATCCAACGGGAATTATGGTAATCATCCAATGTGATCGGTTCCCGCATTTGTGCACGCGTGTTATTAACAGCCCAAGCACGTTCAGCAACTGCCACAGCACCAAGTTGATCTTGAGTCGTACCGTAAAGTGACATATGGCGGCGTGCTGCAAGAGCATATCCCGTATTCGCACCAAAGTAACCTGCGGTTGAAAAGAGCCCGTTTACACCAGTGGGACGGATGCTTGTTCTACCCGCAGAACCATAAGCTTGTCCCGTAGAAGTACCTTCCCGCAAAGGAGCATCTGCAAAAACACATACAACATTACTCGCCATCCCAGCATTGATAGCTAATGTTGCATATTGCACCATTTGAGCAGCAGTCGAACCAGCGGCATTCATATGATTTAACAATTTCAAATTTCTTAGGCCTAGAGCATTTTGCAAGGACAAGGAAACACCACCGCCTTGGCTACCTGTAATACCTGCATTTATAAGAAGTCCATCAACCTCAGATTTCTTTAGACCAGAATCATCTAGTGCATATCGAACAGCATCAACAGCAAAGTCTGTGGAGGACTTTCCATATATACGACCCATCTCAGTAATACCGAGACCAGTAATAGCTGCTGCCCCACGTAAAGGGTGTTTCATTATTCAATCCCCTCTTTTCATTATTTCAACACACTAAGTCTAATAACGATAAGTCTCATAGTCTCGTGCCACAATTGTATTAGGAAGATTATTTGGACTTACGTCTGAATTTATGTGGGTCAGGATAAGATTGTCTGTTTTTTCCATAACTTCGCGAAGCTTAGGCATATCATCAACCAAATTCATATGTGTAGGGATGTTCTCTGCACGAGAAGAGCATTCAGAAATTAGTAAACTATTGGCACGCGCCAAATCCAAGACACCATCACACAGGGCAGAATCACCGGTATACCCAAATCGCTCATTTCCTATAGAACAATGGTAACCAAGGTTCTGTGATAACCGTGCATCATGCTTTACTCCAACTGCTTCGAGCACTAAATCATCTGTTGTAAACATTTCACCTGGACGTATTTCCTGCCAAATGATCTCAAAGTCACAATCTTCAAAAAGTCCTGGATAAACAGTTGTACAAATTTCTTTCGCAAGACGCTCAGTCTCAACTGGCCCAACAATTCTTATTGGTTTTTTTCTCTCACGATATTTCCAATGTAACAAAAGAAATGGAAGACCAAGAAAATGATCTCCATGATGGTGACTTAGGACAATGGTTTCAACTTTATTCGGATCAAGGCCTACGTGATGTAATGACATCAAAACTTGGGGTGGTGTCTCAAAAAGGATCCGTTGATCTGCAATAAACCCATTCCAGCAAAGACCACCAGAAGCAAAAGCATTGCTTGTTCCGATAAATGTAATTTCCATAGTAAATTCCCTTTTTCCATTGTAATGTTTCAATTTCTCTAGAACTTTAAAAATTCATCTAGCCTGAAACGAGCAGGCAAGAGACAATCTTATTATGACAATACGTGCTGGTATCATTAACGTAACAGGATTTGCAGGCCTTGAAGCTGCACGCCTCTTGAACTCTCACCCAGAAGCAGAACTAGTAGCAGCTACTGGACGTTCACTAGCAGGACAATACTTAGGTGATGCTTTTCCACATCTACAGGCTGTATTTGGGAAAACCAAGATTACCGAAACAATTGATGTCGACGTGGATATTATTTTATCCGCAATGCCTACATCCGAAAGTGCCAAGCTATGTGCTCCATTCTGTAATGTAGGTACAAAAGTGATCGATATAGCAGCAGACTTCCGTTTAAAAAATGCCGAAGAATACAAAACCTGGTTTGGAACCGAGCACCCACATCCTGAATTACTTCCTAGTGCCGTCTACGGACTCCCAGAAATAAATGCGGAAAAAATAAAAAAAGCTAGTTTAATCGCAAATCCTGGATGCTATCCTACCGCAACAATTTTGGCGCTTGCACCAGCTATCGCGAGTGGGGTCATAAATGCTCCAATCATTGTAGATGCAAAATCAGGGATTTCAGGTGCCGGACGTGGTACTGGTGGTGGATTTAACTACAGCGAGGTCAATGAAGACGTTTCCGCATATCGGATAGGAAACCACAATCATCAGCCAGAAATGGTTCAAGAACTATCTGCCCTGCAAAAGGATACTGCCGAAAAATTAAAAATTTCATTTACCCCACACTTGGTACCTATGACACGTGGCATCCACGCAACATGCTATGCCCCTTTGAATTCCAAAATATCGCAGCATGCGATTGATGATCTGTATAGCACATACTATGAAAAATCGCCCTTTACATATGCAACAACAAAACCCCCGCATACGAAAACAACACTTGGTAGCAACTTGTGTCTAGTACACCCGGTAATTGACGAACGTAATGACATATTGGTTGTTAGCTCAGTATTAGACAATTTAATGAAGGGAGCAGCAGGACAAGCAATTCAAAATTTGAATCTGTTATTCGATCTTCCTCAAGCAAGTGGTCTTCCAAATACATCGATCTGGCCATGACACAAGAGCAAACAAAGATTGACCTCAACGGAACAGTGACTTCCCCAAAAGGGTTTAAAGCTGGAGGAATCTCCTGCAACATTAAAGAGAGCGGATCCCTAGATTTAGGAATTCTGATATCTGACAATATTTGTACAGCAGCTGGAGTTTTTACAACGAGTCAAATAAGAGCTGCTGCTGTTGAAATTGACCAAGAACTTCTGCAAAATGGACAAGCTCAAACAATAATCGTCAATAGTGGTAACGCAAATGCCAGCACGGGTAAACGTGGTATTGGAGACGCCAGGAAATTAAGCGAACTAGCAGCAAAAAAATGTGGGACTACGCAACACAATTCACTGGTATCTAGCACGGGAATCATTGGTCATCACTTACCTATGGAGCTAATAGAAGAAGGCATTCAACACCTGGAACTCACCACACAGGGAGGTCACGATTTCGCACGTGCCATTATGACTACGGACATTGTCCCCAAAACTGGTTCTGTAAAATTCGGAGATTACACTATAGGTGGCTGTGCAAAGGGCTCAGGAATGATCCATCCCAACATGGCAACAATGCTTGTATACCTAACAACAGATGCACCAATTGAACAGAAAATGCTGCAAACAACACTAGTTGATGCTGTTGAAAAGACTTTTAATCTTATCTCAGTCGATGGCGATACAAGCCCTAGCGATACAGTGATAATTTTAGCAAACGGAACAGATCAAACTAAAGTAATCAAAGAGGATTCCGAACTAGCCAAAGAATTTGCAGAAGCACTGACAACACTTTGTGAGCACCTTGCTAAAGCAATCGTTCGTGATGGTGAGGGGGCGACTAAATTAATTGAAATAGAAATCAAAAATGCAAAAACCATACCTGAAGCGAAAACTTTAATACGTGATCTAACAACTTCTTATCTTCTTAAAACTGCTGTCCACGGCAGTGATCCGAATTGGGGAAGAATTGTCAGTGTGATTGGTCGATCTAACATTGAAATTGTCGGCGATGCAGTAACCGTAGCCATATGTGACACACTTGTTTTTGAAAACGGAGAACCCAGTCCATATGATGAGAAAAGCGTTGCAAAAGCTATGGAAAGCGACACCATATCGATAAAGATATCGGTAGGAAGTGGCAACGCATACGCAAAGGGATGGGGTTGCGATCTTAGTGCCGAATACGTACGAATCAACGCAGACTATACAACATGAACGTAGAACCAAATAACAAACCGACAGTCATAAAAGTTGGCGGTAGCACGCTCGAAGATACTGGAACAACATTTCAAGATATTGCAACAAGGGCCAAAAACGGCGAGCAAATTGTAGTTGTACATGGTGGTGGCCCGGAAGCAAGCCAATGGCTTAAAAAAATGGGTGTTGAAAGTCGCTTTGAAAATGGACTTCGTGTAACGGATGAAAAGGTTCTTCCCGTAGTTATAGCAGTGTACGCAGGACTTATAAACAAGAGATTAGTTGAGGCACTAAATAATGAAGGGGTACAAGCGGTTGGATTATCTGGATTAGATGGAGAAATAATCACAAGCAACATCAACAACCAAGCACTCGGTTACGTTGGAGAACCTAATCAAGTAAATCCAAAACTGCTTAGAATACTTTTTGAAAGTGGTTACACACCGGTCATTAGCCCAATTAGTTTTGTTGTAACGAATGGCCAAAGGAAAACGGTGAATGTTAATGCCGATAGTATTGCTTCGATACTTGCAATAGCACTCGAGGCTAAAAAGCTTCTTTTCCTAACTGATACTGATGGGGTGTCTGATTTAAACCAAAAACGTATTCCGATAATTTCTGAAGATGCATCTTTAGATCTGATTGCTAACGGAATAATAAGTGGAGGAATGATCCCGAAAGTACAAGCATGCCTCGCAGTAGTAAAGGAAGGCATACAAGCACAAATTGTTGATGGTCAAAGAACTGGTATACTCCTCAACCTTGCAGATCAAGGAACCCTTTTTGAATAGAATCTGGGACACAAAGATAGTCTTTGTTACCTATCTTCTGTAATTCGTGCGTAAATCGCCTGATTTGAAACCTAATTTGGTGAATTTGACGCGAATTTGACGCAAATGTTTTGAAAATTACGTTGATTTTGCAGCTTTTGCACGTTTCTTAGCATCGCAACTTGGAGCGCAGTACTTGCGCCGGTGAGGTCTGGCCTCATGTGCTCGGGTAGAACTCTTATCGCAAGTTACGTCAGCTACGTCATCATCGTCAGTCGTTTTATAAAGGGCATACGTTGCAGCACGTTGAATCACCTGCCGGTTGCAGTGTTGGCATATCCTTACGCGTGGTCGTTTTAGCACGTTCCCGCACTCATCAAAATTGTGGCATGGCTCAAACTCAAACTCTGGAAGCTCAACAAGTTCCTCTGCACAAAGCATCCAGATAAATGACAAGAGATCTTTCGGTTGTAGCACCGTTTCGATTTTCAGATTGAGTGGGGTTTCCTCATCCAGTTCTATATCGTGGCTTAACCTCGATCCGGTGCGCCCGCGTGGAACATCTAAAAACGGGAAGCCAGTCAGAGTCGCTTTTCCAAGTTGTGCTTCTCCCAAAATAAATGCCTTAACACTTTCTTTTCTCGGCTCCAATTCTGCAAACGTTAGTTTCACCCCGTCTTGTAATTTTGTTCTGATAGTTGTCGCCAGAACCTCAAGCAATTCCAAATAATTCACAG
>Ga0114999_10000565_pt1 | contig 54853 bp, 51 predicted proteins | sample ArcticOcean_MG_C_3_FD_89820 | JGI IMG/M metagenome (GOLD analysis project Ga0114999, IMG submission 89820) | Marine microbial communities from western Arctic Ocean - ArcticOcean_MG_CB8_126 | ecosystem: Environmental > Aquatic > Marine > Oceanic | place: Arctic Ocean: Canada Basin | collected...
ACCTCAACGCCGGTTTGGGCTATCGTTGGAATCAATTGCTCTTCGACTATGGATATCACATCCCCCTCGACCTGACCGAAACCAACGGTTCACACCGTTTCTCGCTGGTCTGGCAACTCTAAGCGAAGATCACGTCGACGAGGAGATCGCCACACAATGTCAATCTGGGTTGGACTTATTGCGCTGGGCGTCGGTTTAGGAAGTAGTCTTTTCCTTCCCGTGCCGCAGACGCTGAAAACGAATTTCGCCGCTGGGCAATCACTATACGCTCTTGGTGAGTATGAGGGGGCGATCGAGGAGTACACGAAGATCGTCGGATTCTCGAATCCCGCCGTGCGCACCGACAGTGTGCGTGTCGCCTTCGGTGACGGTCTGGAGTTGCCCGTTGTGGCGGCCGCTTGGTATCAATTGGGCAACGCCTACAAACGGAGTGGTCAGCACGATGAGGCCGTCGAGGCCTTCCAGCATGTCACCACGATGGAGAGTGTGGCTGAAAGCTTTCGCTCCCTCGTGCAATTCCAGGTGGCAGAGACTCGCTTCCTGCAGAAACAGTACCCGCTGGCCGCCGCAGAATACAAGCGCTACGTCAGTCTGTTCCCGAACTCTGAGTTGGCAGGCCAGGCCTTGTTCTATGCCGGCTGGAGTGAGTTCAATGACAAGCGATACGACCCGGCCATCGAAACCCTGACGGACATGCTCGCGCGTTATCCCGAAGATCGATACGCGCCAGATTCGCAATTCCGGATCGCCAGCTCTCACTACGAGAAAGAGAACTTCGAAGTCGCCGTGGTCCAGGCGGACATCGTCCTGCAGAAATACCCGAACAGTCCGGTGATCGCCCAGGCAACGTATCTGCGCGCCCAATCCTTTGACAAGCTGGGCCGTGACGAAGACGCGATCACCGCCTACCGAAATGTTCGTGACCTGTACGACCGCATGTTCGAGTTGCTTCGCGGATCCTTTCGTGAACGAAAGAATGTCGACTTCGAGAACTATCGACAGCTCTTCGAAACTTCCTCACTGCGTGTGGCGGAGATCTATCGCCGCGAAGGCAAGTTCGAAGAGGCCTACCAAGAGCTGATTACGGCTCAGGAGACAGCAGAAGAACGCTTCTACAAGGCCAAGGTGCAGATGCGCCTGGGCGACAACTACATGGAATGGAAGCGCTTTAACGAGGCATATACTGCCTACCATCAGGTGATCGACCTGTATAGCGACACGCCCTACCCGCCGATCGCACAGTACAACAAGGGAGAGGCCCGCTACTTCGCCGACGACTTCACTGAGGCGAGAACGGAATATCTGCTGGTCTCAGAAAACTATCCTGACTCTGAGACGGGATTGCGAGCGAACGCTACTTACAGTGCTGCCTGGTCCTCTGAGAAGTTGGGCGATTTCGAGACCTCCTTGCAGCTCTATGCCCAGGTTGTGGCGAGTTTTCCGCGATCCGATCAAGCGCCTCTGTGCCTTCTGCGTATGGGAAGAGTCAACACAGAGCAGCAGCGCTTCGATGCAGCCGTCGACGCCTATCAGCAGATCGCAGACAACTACAGTGAGACCGATCACGCCGCCGATGCCAACTACGGTCTCGGACTTCTCTATAAGCAGCAGGATCGGCCCGAAGAAGCGATCGAAGTATTTTCGCGAGTCGGGCGCTCGGCGGGTGAAGTCTACGTTGCGTCGCTGGTTGAAGCCGCAAATATTCACATCGGGGCGGGCCGCTCTGATGACGGACGGCAAGTGCTGGGCCAACTTCTAGCAGGAGTGACTGGCGACCGAGGACTTGAGGCGGCTGCCCACTATCAGATCGCGCAACTCGATCTGAACAATGGCAATTTCATCGACGCCATCAACGGCTACAACAAGGTCATCGATGAGTATCCGGAAGCGTCCATCATACGAGATGCGCGCTATGGTCGAGCATTGTCATATCACAAGGCCAATCGTTTCGAGCCGGCCCTGGCCGACTATCAGTGGCTTCTGGATCAGAATCTTCCGGAGAGCATGAAACTCAAGGTTGTTTTTGCGAAAGCATTGTCACATGCTGCGCTCAATCAGGATGCTCAGGCAACGACTCTGCTTCGTAAGGTGATCGACTCCGGGGACGAAACTCTCGGCAGGAATGCTCAGTTGCAGCTGATCTCCATGGCAGAGAAGCGCGATCCGCAGGATGCCATTCGCATCTACGAAGACATGCTCGCGAGTCTCACGACAACGGATGACAAGGTACGTGTGTTGATACGCCTTGCCAGTGCCTATTTTCGGCTCAACCAGTTCGACAAGAGCATCGAGGCTTCTCAACAACTGATCGATGTTGCGGTAGGATCTGAAGATGTCGCCAACGCCCTGTTTGTGCAGGGCAATAGTTACTTCCGCTCTGGTGATCTGGCAACGGCTGTACAGACCTATCAGGGCATCGTCGACAACTATCCGCAGATTGGCTGGGCTCGAAATGCCCAATTCCAGATTGGGGTTGCCTTCAACAAGATGGCAGCGGGGAATATCAGCTACCTGCCACAGGTTGCAGCAGAGTTCGAGCAATATTACAACACGTATCCTGATGACGATCGAGCTGTCTACGCTTACTACTACGCTGCCTTTGCTTATTATCGTCTCGGCAAATGGCGGCAAGCAAGTGATACCTTCGACCAGCTAGCTGGGCAGTTTCCACAATCCGAGTTTGCGCCGCAGGCCATGTTCCGCGCCGGGGAGTCCATCTTTAACCTCGCGCAAGGACGGGGCCGCGAAGCCAAGAAGGCTATCTTCGAAGAAGCAATGGCGAAATACGAGCAGGTATTGTCTCGTTTCCCAAGCTCCGACATGGTTGATGATGCCCTCTACAACAAGGCTTGGGCGATCATCCACTTGTCCGACCTGGGCGAAGAATTTGCCAAACACGACGCCCTGCCACTTTTCGAGCAGATCGTGACCGAACACACCTTCGGTGACTATGGCCCAGCGAGTCAGTTTACGATCGGTGACTATTACTACGGCGAAAAAGCCTACACCGATGCGACCAACGCCTATACGATGTTTCTCGCGACTTTCTCGCAGGACAAGCTGCAGTCAAAAGACAAGGGTTTACGTCGCAAGGCGGAGACTCTTCTCGGGCATCTGTCTGAAATCGAGGCATACAATGTCTATGCCGAGGGCGAGAAATTCTTCGACGTACAGGACTACGATACGGCAGTTACCATCTTCCAGGATGTAATCGCACGTTTCCCGCAGAGCGACCAAGCCGTGAATGCAGCTGTGAATATCGCCGCGGCCTTCATGGCACAAGAGGACTATCGCAAGGCGGGAGAAGGATTCCAACGGGTAGTGGACAACTACAGTGGCGAGGCACGCTTCACGCCGCAGGTAGATTTCGCCCGTCAGCAGTTGGAAGCGCTTGAGGAAGCACGCGTAATTTAGTAATTGTAGACCGACACGCCCCCCCCCAGCAACGGGGCGCGTGTTGTGACAAACCCCGATTTTCAGATGTAACAAAAATGCGAAGACGACCCGCAGTACCCTACACAGGGAGGATGACCGCACCATGCTAGAGTTTTTTAATAACGGTGGCCCGTTCATGTATCCGCTGGGTTTGTGGTCCATTATGGCCCTTGCCTTCTTCATCGAGCGTGTCTGGACTTATGCCCGGATTCGCAGCGAGGACGAACTGGCGGAGATCACCAATGATATGACCGGCCGGATCGATTCCGGTGCATCTTTTGAGCAGCTCAAGGAAGTGTGCGTTGAGGTAGGTAAGCTCGAAGGTGACGTTTACAGCGAGGGGATCGAGCGTTTCGAGCATCTCTCGCGTGAGCAGCGCTCCGTTGAAGAAATGCGCGTAGAGATGAATGGTACCGTTGAGCGTGCTGCCAATGGCTATCTCGAACGATACTTGTCTGTGATTCAGTTTGTCGCCAACTCGGTCGTGCTGCTCGGACTGCTCGGTACGGTGAATGGGATGATCCGTGCTTTTGAAGGCATCGCCGAAAAGGGACTCGGAGAGCCGACCATCGTAGCCGCCGGTATTTCTGAGGCGCTGATCACCACGGTGACAGGTCTTGTGATCGCCGTGCCATCTTTGGCTGTCTACACCTACTTCACACAGCGAGCCGAGAGTAAGAGCATTCAGTTCGAGCCCTACGGCCACGGTTTCGTGGATGCCCTGCTACGCCGCTGGTCGGCGTCGAAGGCCGCCTAAGAGCGCTGAAAGGTAGACACGATGGCCATCAAAAAAGTAAAAGTGGTAGATGAGCGCCCGGACCTGACACCGATGATTGATGTCGTGTTCCAGTTGCTCATCTTCTTCATGGTAACAGCCGTGTTCGCCATCACACCAGGTCTCGATATCAAGTTACCTGAGGCCGAAGAGGCACAGGCTCCTGAAAAGGAAAACCTCTTCATTGTGGTGGATCAGGACGGCAACATGAAGCTAAACCACCAGTCTGTGACCTTCGCCAACCTGAAAGACAAGCTTCAGGAAAAGCGGAATTTGCTTGACAATACAACTATGATCATCATCCAGGGTGACGAACGTGCCACCCACGGGCAGATTGTGCAGATCATGGACATCGCCCGCCAAGTGGGAATCATCGATCAGGTTATTGCCACGGAACCGAATCGCGGGGGCTGATGCCAACCTCCGACACGGACGTAACATTCGGGTCGAACTGCGAACCAAGGGCTAGGCAAAGAGCGTGACAGAACAGAAAAAGCAACTATACGGCTCCTTCGGAGTGGCGATGTTCCTGCACGTGACCATCGTCGGGTTTTTGTCGATTAAGGCCGCGCTTGTATTGAACCTCGTCTTCGCCGTCGTCCTACTCATCGTTCTCTGGCGGGCGACCTCGGGTCACCGAGGTCAATTGTTCGCTGCCATCACGTTGGCCTTGGTTTTCGAAGCGGTGGCGTGGGGGGTCGTTTTCTACGCTCAATTGGGCGTCGAGGAGCAGGAAGAACGATTGATTCGGTTCCAGGCTCCGCCGCCCATTCTGGAGAAGAACTTTGATCTGGCCAAGAAGCCGGAGATCTCCGAAGTACAGATGGAGATGCTGGCATCTATGGGTCCCCCAGATCTTCCGGATGACATCAGCGCGATTGCAGATGTTAGTTCGGTAGGTAGCGATCTGCTGGGTGCAGTTCTACCCGGCAGTCAGGTCCTTGGCACATTCTCTGGTGCCAAAGCACAGGAACTGCAATTCGATGAGGTCGAGATGATCGAGCTCACCGAGACGGCAGCGCCAGTGCAGGAAGCGATGAGTCTGCGACAAGAGTTGCTGAATGTGCAGGATCTGGATTTCGGTCGTTATCAGGCGATTCTCATCCAGGATCCAGAGAACAAGCGCAACATCCGCGGCTTCTTCAACATGAGTGTCATCGACTACGACCTGGCCGACAAGAACAACGATCGTTTTCCCACGGCGACGGAAGAGTTGATGCGTTACATGCGTGACAACACGAAGATTAATGCTCGAATTGAAGGCACGACGCTTCGCTTGAGTGACGCGAACATATTCAAGCAGCCTTTGCTCTACATGACCGGCAATAGGGCAATCTTCCAGTTCTCTGATACGGAGAAGGAGAATCTGGGTGAATATCTGCGAGAGGGTGGTTTCCTCTTTTCAGAGGAAATCCGCAAGGCGGATAGCGAAGGAAGTCTTGAGGGTTCTGGGGCTGGGCAGGAGGGAACGATCTACGATCGCCAGTTTAAGGCACTATTGAAGGATCCACTTGTGTTAGGTGGCGAAGGGGCCCGCTGGCAGCGTGTGTCAAAGAAGCATCCACTGTACTTTACCTTTTATGAATTCGCAGATGGCCCACCCATGGGCGGTGCACCAGGTGGTAACGTCTTTGACCTGGAGATGCTCGAGTTACGTGGACGGGTCGCGGTGGTATTCAGTGATCTGAATATCAGCTACTACTGGGGAGACCCTCGCGCCGACGCACGGGAGCGTGGTCTGCAGTTCGGCGTAAATCTCATCGTCTTCGCGCTGACCCAACCTGGTGGAATCGCCAACGTTTCGCAGTTCGCTCAGTAACTGGCGGCTCCCCGTTAGAGTTGGTGTATAGATTTTCCTGTGTATGAAGACCCGGTGCACCTCGTGCATTGGGTCTTCCTCGTTCTGACTTCTGCCACTAATGCTCAGTTTGTTTCAAGCGGTGTATCTGGCCGACGGCAAGACCTTTCCATGTCTGAGTACTTCCGTCATGCCATCGAACCGTCACATTCACAGACTTGGAACTACCCAAGCCGAAGTGCAAGAGTGGTGGAGGTGTGCTGAGGTAACTGCCACCGGACTGCAACTGTTGGTTTTGTCTCTTTCCTCCAGATTCCAATTCGATACGGCATCCCCATCCTGCACGGTTCGTCCTGCGGTTCGTTTGCAGGCCGATCGTGATCCAGTGGTTTTGACTCGCCTGGTCGTTGCGTAACAGGCGAGGCATACCTGCGACTGTAGTGACGACGATGTCGAGATCTCCATCTCTGTCATAGTCAGCTACAGCTGACGCGCGGCTCGCACGAGGATTGGAATAGGCTAATCCAAGCGACCAAGACTGCTCAAGAAAACGGCCCTCATGGTTCAAATAGAAGCCGTCGGGCTGAGCGTAGGTGAGACTGGGGTCGATCTGAGCGGCCTTGTCGAGCACGTGTCCATGAGCGCTGAAGATGTCGAGGTCACCATCAAGGTCAGCGTCAAAGAGATTGACACCGAATCCCAACGGCAGGAAGGACAGACGAGCCAATCCAAACGCACGAGTGGCGTCGCGGAAGAGCAGGCCTTTCCCGACATGTTGGTAGAGGGTGTTGGTTTCGCGTGAGAAATTGGTCACGATCAGGTCCGGCGCACCGTCGCCATTGACGTCACCCACATCCACGCCCATCCCCGCTTCAGCCATGCCATCCGCATTAAACTGGATACCCGCAGCGAGACCTACCTCCGTCAGGCTGATGCGACCATCTACGCTATCGTTGCGATACAGGAGATTCGGTTGCCCATCATTGGCGACGTAGAGGTCGCTGTCTCCATCAAGATCCAGGTCTGCAATGGCCAGGCCCAATGAGCGCCCTGGAATTGTGAATCCTGTTTCCTGGGAATGTTCTATCAGTTCGAATCGACCTGATTCCTGCAGCATGTTGCGATACAGAACATCTGTTTGGGCCGCATAGACCTCCGGATCGCAATAGGTCTGAATCGATCCGCGCTGACATGCATGGGGTTCGAGTGGATCGAAGTGAACGTAGTTGACGGCAACCAGATCGAGATCACCGTCTCTATCGAGATCTGAGAACGCACAGGCTGTGCCCCAGCGTGGGTCTGCGGCCGCGATTCGACCCACGAACTTCTGCTCGTATTGCAGCAGTAATTCGTTCGGTCCCACGTTGGTGACATAAAGATCTACCTCACCATTGGCGTCGACATCAGCCGCCGCGACGCCCATGCCATAGCCCTGTCCGGCGGCGTTCGTTTGGTCCGTGACATCCTCGAATCCTGTCCCGCCCTCGCCCAGCGTATTTCGATACAAACGGTTCTTCGCCGAAGAAGACTGCGCAGGATTCTCATATGGGTCCAGACTGCCACCGTCGATGAAATACAGGTCGAGCCATCCGTCACCGTCCGCATCGAGCCACGCGACACCTGGACCGAATGTCTCAGGGTAGTTGTATTTTCCCTTCGCACCATTCGTATGCCGGAAATCGATGCCTGCTTCGACTGTGGCGTCTGAAAAACGCACAGAGGAAGGAATGGCAGCAGGGCTGTTGCATGAAATGCACGCTGCCATCCACAAGGGCCACCCAAGGATACTGCGTCGTCGAAGCAAGTTGTCTGTCTCTCCTGGAGTTCAAACTAACTCCAGGAGAGACATCCAGGGAAGAGAAAGCGGCATGCGGATCGCGAGGGACGCCGATCGCAAGTTTGCGGAACGCTCAGTGGCGCTCTTGTCGATCACGGGCTTTGGCGTGGCTCCAAGTCATAGCTGATACACCGGTGGCGCGAGCATCGGCAGCAGGCTGCAGCCTAGTAGGAAGTGAACCGGGGGTTCCCTTCTCTGAGGCATCCGAACGCCAGCCTCTCGACTCAGAAGCCGTCGACCACGCTTCAGCCCGTGTCCCTGGCAGTTCGAAGACCTCCCGAACCATCGAGGAGGGGGGCTCGGTAACGCCTCCCAAGGGGCGCCCCGTGCCATCGTCGGCGACATCAATCAAAGTCCCACCTTCGGGGGCATCATAGAGCCGCAGCATCAACTTTGTGTTTGGCAGTGCCACGGCAGTTGATACAAACTGTACTGTTGTCGCCAGGCGAGATCGATCCGAATCTGGCTTGTAGTTGGCGATGAGGAAGGTTTCTCCCACCCCAATCGAACCCGCCTCGACTGTTAGCATCACGCCCTCGGTGCCATCGCTACCCACTCGGGTGATCGTCCAGCCCGATAGATCAATCGATTGACTACCGCGGTTGTAGAGTTCGATCCACTCGTCTGCACTGGAAGCTTCTGATCCCATCCACATGAGTTCCGAGAACACGACAGGTCCAGGGTCCTGGGCTTCGACGGCGGGGGGAGGGGCCAAAGAGATGAGAAACAAAAGGGCAGCTAGTACACGCATAGGTGCTTGCCTCGGGCAAGTGGCGTCGCGTGTGACCGATCCGTTCAGTTCGGTCAACCGACGTCTATCGCCGGCCCTTTCCCATTTGCAATCAGTATGCCGCCAAGAATATATCTGTAAGTTATTATTAATTATTGGTTTATGAATTGTGACCTGTGCCTGGGGTGACGCTGGTCGGGGTCAGGTGTGTCACCTCGTTGATACGGAAGATTCCTTGACCCAAGTGCTGTGAGCGTCCACCTTCGGGGCGCGGCAAGTTTCTCCCATTCCCCTCGTCTGTTGAGTGTGCAAACCAATGCCCAGTCGCATCCTCGTCGTCGACGAGGATCCCTTTGTGCGCACGTTGGTCGTCAGGAAACTCGACGAACAAGGCTATCTGACGATCCCAGTTGCTGATGCCTGGCAGGCCATGGATGCATTGCAACAACAGGAGATCGATCTCATCATTCTCGATCTGCGAATGCCGGGTCCTGTTGACGGGGAGCAACTACTCTTCACCCTGAGAGATGCAGGGCAATGATGTTCCAGTCATCGTGGTGTCTGGGTGGGTGGACGAAGAGGTCACGAAACAAGCTCCCGACTGTGTGCACGCGGTCCTCAAGAAACCGATTCGCGTCGATGATTTCGCCCAGACCGTCGCTGACGTGCTGTCCTGACGCGACGCTTACCCACAAAGCCTATCTCTGCTTCGTCCTACTCGTATTGTCGTGCCATCACATGACTCAGAACGCGTATCGCCTGTTTTCTGACGCCATCGTGTGGGTGGCTGGTGATCAGTTCGGTCAATACGGGGATGGAGGACCTGTCCTTCACTCGGCCCATCGACTTCACCGCTCTGAGCACGAGCGTGGGAGAGGCGTTGGGATCACGCACGAGAGTCGCCAAATAGGTGATCTGACGTTCGTGTCGGCGGTCCAGGCCACGCACGGAGGGGACAGGAGCCACCCCAATCAGACCCACGGATGCGATGTTTGACGCGACGATGGCCCTGCCCACTGGGCCACCGTCCGACAAGGGGACGGCACCGAGGGCGTCAATCGCAGCGAGACGAACGGCCTCGGTGAGATTGGGGTTGATGACAGCGCGTCCAAGGGCGTCCGCCGCTTCGACGGAGCTATGTTTCCGTAACATCTGCACAGCCGACATCCGCAGACGTTCACTTCGATCAGTGAACTGACCCTCCATGAATGGTACCGGGTTGAGCAGGTCCTTTTTCCCCGCCTCCCATAGAGCCTCCGTCGCCCGCAGGCGGACGAGTTCGTCCCGTTCAAAATCGTCGTCTGCCGCTTCGGCAATGCCTCGCAGCGCGTCTCGATATCCGGAGTACCGTTGGAAGGCGATGGTGCGGAGAGCGCGCACAATTTCGAGACGAACCTGTACGTTTCGTTCGCCCGTGCGTGCACGACGCAGGAGAGCCACGCTCATTGGCGTGCTGGCGCGACCAAGGCCTTGGGCCGCCCTCTTTCGTTCGGTGACGTCGCGGGCGGTCTCTAATTTCTGCCCCAATAGGCGGATCCCAGATGTCGTCGGCGTTTGGGCCATCGACGGAACGGTATTCGCCAGATACAGGCTCGCCAGGATAATGATCTTAATGCGACTTGATACCATAGTCCCTCCTTCTGGCTTATCGGCAAGCTCAGGGGAGTTCTGCAGTCTGATCCTCGTCGGATCAAAAGGATGCGTCAATGGCTGGTTCAAGAATCGTCAACTGGCCCTGTGACGCGGCGAGTCGACATGCGACCCCCACGGGAAGAACCAGGCGATTGGGCATGTGGCCATATCCGATGCCGGAAAGGACGGGCAAGTTCCGATCTCCGATCGCATCGAGGACAATCTCCTCCAGGTCTGGCGAATGGGCCATCTCCTCTGGAACGAAGCATTTGGTGAAAGTTCCCAGAGCGAGGCCGGCAATTGTATCCAGAATGCCTGCCAAACGCAGTTGTGTAAACATTCTGTCGAGCCTGTAGGGCACCTCCCAGACATCTTCCACCAGAAGGATCTTGCCTGCGAGATCAGGCTGAAAGGGGGTTCCAAGGAGGCTGCAGAGAAGGGCCAGATTTGCCGGAATGAGCGCCCCACTGGCCGTCCCGGCCCGTAGGCAAGTAGAGCCTGAGGAAACCATGCCCAATGGACTCGACTGGGTTAGTAGATGCCATAGAGTCTCTGTGGTTCGAGGCGGCGGACAGGAAACACCCAGATCTGTGTCAGCGAGCGCGCCTGTCAGGCCAACGAGACCGCAACGGGCGTATAGGGCCAGGTGCAAGCCTGTCGAATCGCTGAAGCCGACAACGGGTTTCGGATTCTGAGCAATCAGGTCATAGTCGAGCAAGTCGAGAATCCGACCCGATCCATAGCCGCCACGCATACAGACCAGCGCGCGGATCGAGTCGTCAGCAAAGGCATTCATTATCTGTGATGCACGTTCCGAATCACGGCCGGCGAGGTAGTGATAGGGAGACCTCGCGCCTCCATCCAACACCTGAACCTGGTAGCCCTGGCTTTCTAAATATGCAATTGCACGTTTCCCCGTCGCCGGGTCGCCGGGTCTGGAGGGGGAAACAAGAGCAATCGTATCGCCCGGCTGCAGGGCAGGGGGGCGAAGGGAGGGCGTCACCGCCGAGCCCTGAGCGCGTCAAGGGTTTTCGTCTGCACAGACCCAAAACCACCATTGCTCATGAAAACAATCGTGTCACCCGCTTCGACATTTTCTGCCAGTCGCGTCGCGATGGCCGCCGCATCGGGTTCAAACCAGGAGAGCTTGCCGCTCTCAGCGAGGCGATGTGTGAGTCGACTCGGAGAAAATGGCGCATCCTTCCCGGCCCTTTCCGGTCGTGGAACCGGTGCCAGCACCACCGCGTCGGCAGGTTGGAAGGAGGCAAGATAACGGTCTTCGAATGTCTTTCGTGCGTTGCTGGCACTGGCTGGCTCGAACACAGCCCATAAACGCCCCTGTGGATGGGCCGCCCGCAATCCAACCAATGTCTGTGCCACGGCGGTCGGGTGATGGGCGAAGTCGTCAATCACCCGCACACCATCGATGATTCCCAATTCTTCCTGGCGTCGTCGTACGCCACTGAATTGTGCCAGGGGCGATCGCATGTCCTCAACTGGTATGCCAAGCCAGTGGCCAACCGTGACTGCTGCCAGCGCATTGCGAATGTTGTAGACACCAGGAACGCCGATTCTCCAACGACCGAGGCTTGTTTCTCTATTGGTGATCTCAAAGGTCTGGCCCTCAGTATCCACCTCGACATCGACCGCTCGAAAGTCGTTGACTTCGTCCAGGCCGAAACGAAGACATGGCGCTGGTGCCGCCTGCAGCAACGAATTGACAACCTCGTCGTCGCCGCACGCGCAGATCAGTCCGTTCCTTGGGACTTGGTTGATCACCTGGCGAAAAGCTCTAACGATCTCATCGAGATCTCGGTAGATATCCGCATGGTCGAATTCAATGTTGTTGATCACCAGGATCTTGGGGCGATAGAACAGGAATTTGGCGAACTTCGCGAAGTAGGCAGAGTCGTATTCATCACCTTCCAGGACGAAATGAGGTCCAACGCTCAGGCGATAGGGCTTCGGTAAATCCTTGGGTAGTCCCGCAACCAGGTAGGAAGGGTTGAGACCGGCCTGGTCCAACAGCCATGATGTCATCGCCGTCGTTGTCGTTTTTCCATGCGTTCCCGTGACGACGATTGACTGCCGATCGCGGAGGAAAAGATCCCGCAATGCCTCAGGAAGAGACGTATAGGGCAAACCAAGTTCGAGAACCGCTTCGAGTTCGGCGTTGCCTCGAGACACAGCATTTCCCACGATGACCAAATCTGGTCGTGGCTCGAGATGGGCTGGATCAAAACCGCTTGAGATTTCGATGCCCTCGGCTGCAAGAAACTCACTCATAGGTGGGTAAACAGCCGTGTCTGAACCGGTTACCCGATATCCTTGCGCACGCAGAAGACCGGCCAAGGACCCCATGGCAGTACCACAGGCGGCGATCAGATGGATATGCGCATGCTTCTGCAGTGTCAGCACGAAAAAAACCGTCATCCAAGGTGAGTCTGGTGGTGCCTCTGATGGTTGTAACTTACATTAAAATCAACAGATACGTCGAGTTGCACTGCCCAATTTGGTACGCATCTGGGCCCCAAGTCTGGACCTCTTCTGCCCGAAGTTGGGCCCGAGCTTACGAACTGTGAAAACACTCCCTCTCTATCTTGGCATCATCCTTGTCGTGGCGGCCATCGCTGGCGGTGTGTCCATGCTCTTGCAGCCACCACCTGCTCCATGGGCCCCTCTGGAGCCAATTGTCGACGCGGGGTCGACGCCTGCTGAAATCGCCGAGCAGAAGCGCTTGGCTGCCCGGGAGGTGGAAAAGAAAGACGACGCGGACAGTCGGCGCATTATCTACGAGCAAGTGTCGAAAACGGAGCCTGATTTTTCTGACGCGTGGCTTGAAGGCATGTGCCAGTATGTGCGTACCGAGAAAGATCTCGCCGCCCATTGGCAGGAGATCCTCGAGAAAGGACGCAAATACGAGGCGATCTATAAAGAAGAAAATGCGGAGGAAGGAGAAGTCCTTTCGGGGATAGCCCAGGTTTACATCTTCGAAGCGCGTGAATTCATCCACACACAGACACCGGATGCCGACAAACTCCGACTCAAAGTTCCCAACCTACTGGCTCTGGCTGTGTATCGTGCCTGGGCGGCCTTAGTGGACGGCGAAGTGTCCCGTAAACGCGGACGGAAGAAGAGTGTCGCCGACATGCTTCTGGCAGCAGGACAGCCGGTTGAGTCGGAGGCCGCCATCGTCGAAGCGGCGCAGAAGGAAGCGATCATCCCCGATGAAACCAAGTCCTCCTATTTGACCGAGGCACTCGCTGGCCTGGATCTACAGGTGAAACTGGCGGAAGTCGCGGGGGAGGACCCACGTGCATTCATGGAGCAGCGAATACGCCTGCATGAAGTGGCCCTCATTGAGGGTTTCACCTTCATCAGGCGAAAGACGAAGGAAGCCAGAGAGAGATATAGTCAATCCACGTCGAGTGCGGCTCCGGCAACTGTAGCCATTGGACGGTGGAATGCGGTACTCAACGCACGACTTCTATCGCTTGGCAAGATTTATGTCGATGCTGCATTGGCCGAGACGACCTATCGTGGCCGTCAGCAGAAATACGCAGATCTTGGTTTCGATGCCCTGGCCATGGTCTTTCAGCGAAGCAAGACGGGCGCGGCCATCACGGTTCTGCGCGAGGCGAACAAAATCCAACGATACCATCTGTGGCAGATGGGACGCGCTGCCTGGCGGCAGGCGCAGCTGGCAGTCAAGTCTGGCAAGATAGAAGAAGCGGACGACCAATTCTTTACGGCCAAACAGCGCTACCTTCAGACGCTTTCACGACTGGAACGCAGCAAGCAGCATGTGGTGCTCGAAGAATTACATCGCCTACAGGTGGAAATAATAGCCTGGGCACAGACCAAGGCAGAAGTGGCAGAAGGCTAGACAACCTTGATGGACACGAGCGGTCTGCGCGTGGCCGCAGCTTTGGCAAACTGGAATGGAGCTCGGTACCTCGAACGCTGCCTGACCGCACTACGCCAACAGACTCACAGCCTGGAGCAGATCGTCGTTGTCGACAACGGTTCCACGGACGGCTCGGACCTTTGGCTTGAGTCGCAGCCGGATGTCACCCTCATCCGTCACACCCACAACACCGGATACTGTCACGGATACAATCGTGCGATTGAGGCAACGAAGGCACCCTTTGTACTGACGCTGAACACAGACGCCTATTTGGAAGAGCACTTCGTGGGTGCCTGCCTGGAAGCAGTCGTTGAGGCTCCAAGCTGCGCGGCGGCGACTGGCCGTTTTTTCGAAGAAGCGACCAATCAACACATCAGCGGTGGTTTCTGGCTACGCCGATTGATACGCATGTGTCCAATGCCTGCCGAGGAGGATGTTCGAGAGGTCTTCGGTGTCACGGGTGCAGCAGCTCTCTTCCGGCGAGAGGCCCTCGATGCGGCCCGCATCGAGGGGCAGGTTTTTGATGAGAGCTACTTCAGCTATGGTGAAGACATTGATCTTGCATGGCGTCTCCAGATCCTGGGATGGCATTCGATGTATGTCCCCACAGCCAGGGCGCATCATGTTGGATCGGGCTCTCTCGATGGAGCTCTTCGGTTTTTTGATAAGCCCGTATTTTTCCAGCGTCAAGCACTACGGAATCGCTACTTGACACTGATGAAGAATGCAAGTCTGCTAGATAGTCTCCAGCTGGTTCCGGCTATGCTCATAGGCGAACTTCTGTTGTGGCCACTGTTGTTCCTGCGCCAACCATGGCGCTTTCCAGCATTGCTGAAAACACCGGTAGAACTGCTTGTGCGCCTGCCCGGAGTCTGGCGCTGGCGCCGGGAGATTCAGCGTCGCCGGAGTCCAGAGGCAGGGTCCGTCCATCGCTGGCTCAGAGGCTGGTAATTTGGGGCAGGCTAAGAAATCCACCATTCTGATCACTGGTGGCAGTGGCTATGTAGGCCGCCGTCTCGTTCGGCGCCTGACGGAACAAGGACGACACCTTCGTCTTTTGCTGCGTCCCACAAGCGATCTGACATGGCTGCGCGATATCGAACCACCACCCGAGGTGGTGCACGGCGACCTGGAGGACGTACCAAACCTCCTAGATATGACGCAGGGAGTTCGTCAGATCATTCACCTCGCCCACATTCGATATGCTCGAGCCGTTGTTTCGATGATCGACGCTGACACGGAGAGGGTCGTCTTCGTCAGTTCCTTGCGCGCGTTGTCAAAGATACCGTGCACGACGCTCGATCAGGTATTGGATGGCGAGCAGGCGGCCTCTGCTGTTCCCGGGGCAGTCATTCTGAGACCCTCTATGATCTACGGACCCGGTGACGATCGAAATATCAGTCGTCTCGCAGGTTGGCTACGCCGGCGTCGTTGGCTGCCGGTGATGGGTGCACGTCATCTGCACCAGCCAGTCTACGTCGATGATGTCATCGATGCGATCATCACCGCCAATGCACGAACCGTGGAGGGCGTCTTTGCCATCGCAGGCCCCGATCCGATCAGCTATGCCGAGTTAATTGTCGCCGTCAGCTCAGTGCTCGGAGTCCGCCCGCATCTGGTCCGCATACCTTCCACGCTGCTGATCGCCTTCCTGCGATTCTGGCAGCACTTGCCACTTCCACAACCGGTCGATGTGGCGCAGGTTCGCCGCCTCCTAGAAGACAAGGCGTACGACATCGGTCGTGCCCGCACCTTGTTGGACTTTGCTCCGCGGTCATTTTCAGACGGACTGACGTTGGCCCTGTCCAAAGAGGAGGTGCTCACATGAACCTGAGTGCCGGGCTCGTCACTCTGCTGGCAACTCTGATGGCAGGTTGGTCTTTGACGGCCATTCTGCTGCTTCTCTCACGCCGGTTCAGATGGGTTGATGAACCCAATCAGCGCAGTTCGCACTCGCAACCAACGCCGACTCTTGGAGGGCTGGGAATCGTTGCGGCGACTCTGTTTGGGGTCTGGTACAGTGAGCTGCCGTTGCAGTGGGAATTATGGATCGCCACTGCCGTTCTACTGGTCCTTACACTCGACGACACAAGAGGACCTCTTGGGGTCGCCGCAAAGGCCGCAATTCAGTTGCTGGCGGCGTTGCTTTGGGTAAGCATGTCACCTGTGCCTTCCATCGAGGTGCCTTTACTTGGAACTCTGAGCGGATGGGCACTGTCGATCGTGAGCGTGGTGTGGCTTGTTGGCTGGATGAACATCTTCAACTTCATGGACGGTATCGACGCAATCAGTGGGGCTCAGGCGCTGACTGCCGGTTTCAGCCTTGCTGCTGTGTTCAGCGTCTCGGCGACCGATCTGCTTGCGCTGCCATTGTTGGTGTCTGCCGCGACTGCGGGTTTCCTCATCTTTAATCTGCCACCGGCGCGAATCTTTATGGGGGATGCGGGCGCTGCCTTTCTCGGATTCTTCTTCGGTGCCATCATGCTGCGTGCAATGGCTGCCGGTATTCCTGCCCATGTCGTCGTCTTACCCCTGGCTGGGTATCTATATGATTCGATGCTGACCATCGTGCGACGTGCCAGCCGCGGCGAAAATATCCTGCAAGCTCATCGGCAACATCTGTATCAGCGATTGGCTCAACGAGGATGGTCCCATCTGCATATCTCGATGGCCGTCGTCCTCATCGGCATTCTACTCGGTAGTGCCGCCTACGGATTTGCAAGGGGAATGTGGTTTTGGCCGGTCGTGCAAAGTGTGTCGGCTCTTGGAGTGCTCGTGGTAGGAACTGCGGCAACCTGGCACCAGAGAACCGATCTGTCGAATGCGTAGGCTCGTCAGTTGGCTGCTGGCCTTCACGGTCTCAACAGGGGCAGTCATTGCGGAGGTTGGTCCCCGCCCCAACGTCCTCGTAATCACAGTCGATACGTTCCGTCCTGACCACCTCGGCGCATACGGATACGATCGCCATACGAGTCCACACATCGACAGCATTGCCGCTCGTGGCGTTGTCTTTAGTAAAGCCTATACGACGTCTGCCTGGACTACCCCTGGGTTGATCTCGCTGCTCACATCCCTCGATGCGCCGAGCCACGGCGTGGACATTCGAGGCAAGAGCATCCATCCCAATGTTGTCACATTGCCGGATGTTATGCGAGAAGAAGGGTATCGCGCACCGGATATCTTCTTTCTCACGGACATTCCAAATTTTCATTATTTGGGATTGGAGCCTTATGCCAAGCGTCGGGAGTATGTTCGCCAAGGAGATGAGATCCTGTTTCGCTGGCTACAGGAAGAGGCGGATGCGGAGGCCCCGTTCTTCCTTTACTACCACTATCGAGACCTGCACCAACCCTACGATGCGGGAGAAGACTTCAGGTCACTCTATCTCGAGGAAGCCTTCGGGTCCAAATACAATCCGGTTTCCTGGGCGCGGCGTTTTCTCGCTTTCGAGAAGATGACCCTTGTGAAGAGGGAAGTGATGATGCCTCGGGGAATCATCGACTTCGCACCCTGGGATAGAAGCTGGGTGAACGCCTTATATGATGCCCAGATCCGACGGATGGACGAGGAGTTCTTTGGCCGATTGCGGCAAGTGTTACGCGAAACGGGTCTTGTCGACAATACCTTGATCGTCATCTCAGCGGATCATGGCGAGGAGCTGCTCGAGCACGGGTTGGTAGGTCACGTTTCTACCTACAAGGAAGGCCGATTGGTCGAGGAGCTTGTGCGCATCCCACTCATTCTCGCTGGACCTGGTATCGAGGCGGGTCAACGGATTGATGCAAGGGTCCAGGTGATTGACGCGATGCCAACGATCCTTGATCTGGTTGGCGTGCCCCCACCTGAGACTATGCAGGGTAGATCGCTGCTACCCCTGACGCGTGGCGAAAGCCGAACACCTCAGCCTCTGTTCTTCGAGACCTCCGCCGGCGGTTACCCCGCCAGCATCGAACAATACTCACGCCGCACGCGAGCCGTGATCGCCGGTGATTGGAAACTGGTCACCCACATACCCTCAGGCGAGACGGAACTCTTTGACCTGGCGGCCGATCCATTGGAGGACGAGGACGAGTTCGACAGTCGGCCGGCTCTCGCAGACAGCCTCAAAAAGCTGCTGGACGACTGGATTCTAAACAGCGAACCATTGATCGGTGACGAGGCGATTGTCGGCATCAACGCGCCGGCGGTACAGGGAGATGCGCCAACGGTGATTGAGTTTCCCGTCGACGGGGATACCCTGAGGTATCTCGGTGCAGATCAGACCGTTCGTCTGCGTTGGACCGGTGAGACGAATACCTCCTACCGAGTATTCTATGAGGTAGGGGAAGGGGTCTATCACCTGAAGGGTGAAATGAGCGTGGACTCAAACATGCCATCCTATGGCCCATTCCATGCATCGTTCTGGAATTCCGTCGTTCTCTACAGTCCCTTCACGGTGCGCGTGCATCCAGCCGGTCGCCCCGATCTGATCTCAGCACCCATCACGTTCTCCCTGGCGCCCTCCGGCGAGAGTATGTTGGCCATCGCTCCGGGGCAGATCCTCATGTCGATATCCATGTTCGGGCGAGACATGCTCACCCTCGCGGCGGGGTGCGTCTTGGGCTTAGTCGATCTGAGTATCTGGCTGAGTGAAAATCTGTCGGCTGCAGATGTCACAGCTTGGGCACTTCTGCTGGCGATTGCAGGTGCCCTTGTATGGCCGCGACTCCTCCCGCTGGGGGAAAGGCGAGTCAAGGCATGGTTGTGGTTTCTCGCCTATGTGGGGCTCGTCTACTCAACGATTGCCATTTTCCCGCGGCTGTGGAACGGTCTTCGCATTCATGCTGGGGATTCTGTTCGTCATCTTGGTACAATCGCCGTGGTTCTTGCTCTGCTCTACGCTTCTCGTCAGGTGCAGAAGCGAAAATGCATCCGGAACATCGGATCCTATCTTGGCTTGTCGGCTTGTGTCCTGGCCTATGCATTTCTGCTGCATCGTTTCGGTCAGTTTCCTGCAGAACGTCTTCATCTTCTGGAATATGGTTTGATGAGTATGCTGCTGCATCGTGCAATGACCACGGATGCTGACGTGAGCCTCGTCAGCTATGTGGGTGCTTGGGGGCTGACCATTCTCATCGGTTTTGGAGATGAAACGATCCAGTGGATACTTCCACAGCGCTATTTCGAGCTCAAGGACGTAGGACTCAACGCTCTAGCCGCAGCTCTGGGTCTTGCGATGGTCTACCTGGTCCGACAGGAGACGGCTTGAGACAGGATCCACTGCCAACTGCCCAGTCCAGATCACTGGATCGGGCGATCGCGGCGGGGGCAGTAGGTGTGGTGCTTGTTGTGACTTTGTTGTACTCGTCCTCTTTCAGTGATAACTTCCTGGCCAAGAGTGCTGTTGCTACGGGAATCAGTCTCTGGGTTGGCCTGCTGTGGTGGATACGTCAGGGAAGTGAGCCCCGACTATGCGCCCCCGCACTTGTTCTACCCATGGCAGTGTTTTTCATACAAGCCCTATCAAGTGCCTTCACAGCACAGAGTTCGCTGCGCGCAGGTGAGGTCTGGCTCGGATATGTCAGTTGGATCGCACTGCTCACCGTAGGTTCCCATGTCGCTCAAAATTCCAAGCGTTTAAGGGGCGTCTTACGAATCATCCTGATCACCAGCTGCGCAGTGGTCGCTACCGGTTTACTTCAATACAACCAGATCGACCTGATCGGGCTGCCGGTACGGTATCGAGGTCTTCCCGTCGCGACGTTGGGCAACACGAACTTCGTCGCCCACTATCTCGATCTCATTCTTCCCCTCGCCGCAGCATTGCTGCTACCTGGGGCTGTGCGCGCCTGGGATCGATGCCTTGCTGCGGTGGTGCTGCTCGGGGGAGCTTTGCTGTTGTTGCTATCTCAGAGCCGAGGTGGCTGGGTGAGCATCGGTGTAGCGGTGACCGTTGTGGCGTCCCTGGAAGCTCGCCCCACGCGGTGGATCAAGCGGCTTGTCTTGCTCATTCTCTGTCTTGGGTTGCTTAGCCCGCTGGCGGAGCTTTTCCTGGGTAGCCTCCCGGTCAACGGCGAAGGCAGAACCGCTCAGGATGTCGTGGGCGAACTGGCCCAAGATGCGTGGGAGCGCGGGGCGAGTGCTTTTGATGAAGAAAATTTTTCGCGTTCTATGCGAATCCTGATATGGCACGACGCGTGGCGTATGGCTACGGCCCAGTCTTGGTTCGGTGTCGGCCCAGGGCACTGGGGGATTGAGCTGTCCTCATACCGTACGAGTGTCAGTCATCGAGAATGGAAATCCTTGGTTGGGAGAACGCAGAACCAGCCAAACTACGCCCATCAGGAGTTTCTCCAGGAGTGGGGAGAGACGGGACTGCTGGGCGCCGTCTGTCTCGTTGTGTTGCTTGGCACGACCTTCATCCTCTGTTGGCGTGTCGCGCGATCGGTGGACACGTCCAGTTGTGTTGATCCACCCCTCCAACGCGCCATGGGGCTCGCAGCGGTCGCAGCGGTCACCGCGACCTGCACTCACGCCTTATTCAGTTTCAATCTTCGGGATCCAGTTGTCACAACGCACCTGTGGTTGATCGTTGGTTTTGCGCTTGGTGCAGGGGGGGCGGTACGACGTTATGCCGTTCCCGCTGTCGTCAAACATGTGGTGACGGTTGCACTTGTCTGCCTCGCTGCCCTCGGTACTTGGATGTCGGTCAGCACCCTCCTCTCGGACACCCACCTTGCTCGCGGGCTCCGCTATGTTGATCTCAAGCAGGGGAACCGGGCAACACTTGAGTTCGAAGAAGCTGTCGCCTGGCGGGGCCACGATTATCGGGCTTCGCACTGGCTTGGAAAGGTGCACCTCGAGATGGGGCGACCAAGCCGGGCCCTACCTCCACTGCAGCGCAGCCTACAGTTGCATGCGCACAATGCCGCGGCTCTGCGGCTTGCCGCCCGAGCTGCGATTGAATTGGAGCAGCCGAAGTTAGCCGTCGATCTGGCACGCAAGGCGGTTGCCGTTGATCCCCTTACGCCGGACAACTACCAACTTCTGGCACTGGGCCAACGCGCTGACGGCCGTCCTGAGGATGCGGTTGCCGCCTGGCGTCAAGCCGTGGCCTTTCGGCCAGAAGATGCCGAGTTGCTGTCCGCAATGGCGCAAGATCTGCATGCGGCTGGACAGACGCTCGATGCAGTCTTTGTTCTCGAACAGGCTCTCAAGCTGAAGCCCCGAAATGGTCGCTCTTACGGAAATTTGGGCGCGTTCTATCTGCAACTCCGGCGACTTCCCGAGGCCGAGTCCCACTTACGGCGAGCACTTCAACTAGACAAAGCTAATGGGGCTCAATGGTCAGCGAACCTCGTTCAATCTCTGATGCTTCAGGAACAATGGACCCAAGCGCTCAAGCAAGTGCGATCCAGCCTTAGGGCACATCCTGAGGACGAGCGCTTGCGCCATCTCCTTCGTACTTTGGAGGACAGACAGGAGATCCGATGAGTGAAGATGCAACGGAACCTTCCACACCAGTAAGACTGAGTGTCGTCATCCCCGTGTTCAACGAAGAGGAGAGTCTCCCGCCGTTGTGTGCGAAGCTGGACACGGTTCTCACCGACCTGGGGCTTACCCACGAGGTGATCTTCATCGACGATGGTAGTACGGACGCTTCCTATGAGGAACTCACGAGGCTCGGCGCCCAGTACTCCTGGTTACGGGCTGTGCAGTTTCGTCGCAACTACCGCAAAGCAGCGGCTCTGGCGGCAGGATTCAAGCAGGCTCAGGGGGAATTCATCGTCACGATGGATGCGGATCTGCAAGATGATCCGGAGGAGATCCGTGGACTGCTGCAGCAACTGGAGGAGGAAGGTCTCGATTTGGTGTCGGGGTGGAAGAAGAAACGCCACGATCCACTTTCGAAGACTCTTCCATCGAAGGTCTTCAATTTCGTCACGTCCATCGTTTCCGGTATCCGCCTCCACGATTTCAACTGTGGTCTCAAGATCTATCGTCACGAGGTCACCGAGGACGCTCTCCCTTATCTCTACGGCGAGCTGTACCGTTTCCTTCCCGCGATCGCCCACTGGGCCGGCTATCGTGTAGGTGAACGTCCTGTCACGCACCACGCTAGGCAATATGGGGTGTCGAAATTTGGCGCCAAGCGACTGCTCAATGGATTTCTCGATTTACTGTCGATCACCTTTGTCGTGCGCTTCATGACAACGCCCATGCACATCTTCGGCACCCTTGGCCTGCTCAGCACCATGGCGGGTGGGGGAATCGGAGCGTACATCAGCTGGCTTTGGTGGCAATCGGGGACCATTCAAAACCGACATCCCCTGATGATGCTTGGGGTCCTGCTCATTATTGTAGGCATTCAGTTCTTTTCGACGGGTCTGCTCGGCGACATGCTTGCCTCCATGCATCAGCGTGGAGGACGTACCCCCCGGATCACCTCCCGCCTCCGCTGACCTTTTTCTCTTGGTCAGCCGCGGTTGCCCCTTTAGAGGGCACCGCAGGCAGTGCTTTCCTTGTCTGTGGGACGAGACCCCGGAGTTTTCTTCCCCTCTGACACTCGACAGAGGTGGATATAATCCTGTGTATCGTCTGTAAGTTCACTGTAAACAATGTGTTGCATGGTTTACTTCTGGCAAATGGCATGAAGATTGCTCCTAAGTCTTCGCCAAACCATGCCTTTTCCACCTGTCCTGAGGGGCAGGTGGTCTTTTTCGACACTTGTGAGAAAGTGGGAACAGTGTTTCTGGACAAGGTCATTTTTAACAAGACCAAGATTCCAACTCTGACGGCCGTCTTGGATGTGACTCAACTGCGCCAGCGGGTCATAGCCAATAATATCGCCAATGTGTCTACTCAGGGGTACCGACGTCAGGACCTGCGATTCCAGGAGTATCTCGACTCCTTTGTCCGCAAATCGCCCGTTGAGGGGCAGCGAACAGACGCGCGCCACATGGCCGTGCCGTCACCCACGTTCAGTCCAGAGGTCTTCGAACCGGAAACAGGTCTCAACGACACGGGGCTTAATAATGTCGACGTCGACATGGAAATGGCCGACCTCGCAGAAAATCATCTCTTCTTCAATGTCGGAACACGCCTGTTGTCTGGCGGTTTCGATGGACTCAAAAAGGCCATCAGCGGCCGCACGGCCTAAGGAGTCATTATGCAGATCTTTGACACACTCGATATCAGCGCCACGGGCCTGAGCGCCCAGCGTCGCAAATTGACGGCGATTGCCAGCAACGTGGCCAATGTCGACACCACCCGCACGGACGAGGGTGGCCCGTACAAGCGCCGTCGTGTGGTGATGCTCGAAGCGCCGAAATTGAGCAAGTTTTCCACCATGCTTGAACAACAAAGTAGCCGCATGCGTTCCACCTCAGACCGCCACATGATGGAAGGTGAGCCGCGCCCGGGCGAGGTCTTCACCGGTGCAGGCGTCCTGACTCAGGAGGTCCGTGAAGAAGCGGTGAAGCCGAGACTGGTATACGATCCGAATCACCCCGATGCGCGTGAAGATGGCTATGTGGTCTATCCGGACATCAATGTCGTAACCGAGATGGTCGACATGATCGCTTCCTCTCGTGCCTACGAAGCCAATGCCACTGTCTTGAGTGCCGCCAAAGACATGGTCAATCGCAGCCTCGAGATCTAAGCGTGAACGTTTCCAATTCCAGTCCTTCCCTCCCTCTGGCAAGGTCGGTGACAGCCGGCTCAGTTCGAGGCCTCGATGTGACGGTCTCAGATCGTGGCATCGATGTTCGAAATATTGCAGCACCCACGGCCCCCGCTCAGGGCGCGCCGACAGCGGCTGTGCAGGCTACGCCGCAGGTCGCTTCGACTCAGAGTCTGCAGGAAACCCTCAGCACCCAGGAAGTAAAGGCGATCGCCGATCGATTCGCCGATCTGCCACAGCTACCCGCCGACGGGATCTATTCTCGTGCTGGTCGCCAGGCAGCTCCCCCTCTGGCCGCCCATCAGGGTAGTCTCATCGATATAACAGGCTGACATGAAGAGCCCTTCGTTGCTCACGTTGCCTGTCGCTCTTGGGCTCTGTCTGACCGTGATACCGGTTGAACCCGCGGATGCGGCAAAGGAAACCGCTGTCTCGTCGATAGCGTCCCGAAGCTACTCGCGTAGTGAAGCGGGGCGAATCGTCGGGCGCAGCGCATTGACGAGTACGCGGCCGGTTCGGGCACCCATCGCACCGACCCCCGTTGATCGGGTTTCTATTGAGCGGACAGAGCGATACGGTGATCTCGTCGATCGCCATGCGCACCAGTTAGGCCTCGATGGCGATCTGGTGAGGGCCATGATCTACGCCGAAAGTGGTGGAGATCGGAAAGCGATCTCGCAAAGCGGCGCGATTGGCTTGATGCAATTGATGCCTGAAACGGCAGGGGAACTTGGCATCGCTGATCCCTTTGATGCAGATGCATCCATTGGAGGTGGGACTCGCTATCTGCGTGGATTAATGGATCGCTATGGCTCAACGGAGGTAGCTCTGTGGGCTTACAATGCCGGACCAGGGGCCGTCGCTCGCGGGCACTTGCCTGAAGAGACAGTGAAGTACGTCCCCCGGGTGTTGTCTCTACGCAAGATCTTCCACGACCGGCGTGAGCCGGCGCTGGCCAGTCAGTAGGGGAAGGCGACGATGCCAATCACAGCGGTACACGACTATACGGGGCGCGGAGAGGCCGGTTCATCCGCCCTTCGTGTTCTACCTCAGGGCGAGTTCGTCGACCCAACCGGCGAGCCGGATCGAGGCAGTTTTTCCGATCTGGTCAAAACCTTTGCTGCCGATGTCAATGACCTGCAGTTCCGCTCCGGTGATGCCATCGACAGCCTCGTCACTGGTGAGGCTACAGATGTGCATCAGGTGATGGTCGCTGTCGAGCAAGCAGGGATTGCGATGGATCTGATGTTGGCAATCAGAAACAAGGTTCTTGAAGGATATCAGGAACTGATCCGCATGCAGGTGTAGGTCGCGGCGGGTTCAATTGCAAAATCAGAAAACGAGATCTACAGGCGGTAGGCTTCTGACGCGGTGGCACGCACAGAGGTATTTTCAGAGCGAAAGGAGCGCCTTCGGGCGTAGGCAAGAGGAATGAATCTACCAGATCAAATCACCAGTGTAACCGATCGTCCCCGTGAGTGGTGGACGGAGGCGCCGCAACAGCAGAAAATCGGTGCCATTGGCGGCGCTGCCGTCCTCGTCATTGCCGTCGTCTTCGGGCTCATGTCCCTGGCCGGTGGAGACGGGGACTGGGAGGCCCAAATTCTGTATGCTGATCTCGACTATTCTGAGGCGGCAGAAATCAGTACGCGTCTGAATGCGGTCGGCATACCATTCAAGCTGACTGACGACGCCAGCACGATTGTCGTGCCAGACGATAAGGTGCGCGAGATGAGACTCATGCTGGCTGCCGAGGGTTTTCCTCGCAGCGGTCGCATGGGGTACGAAATTTTCGACGATTCGCAGTTGGCGATGACCGACTTTCTGCAGGACATCAACAAAGTCCGCGCCCTGCAAGGTGAGTTGGAAGAGACATTGAGTGGTATCGACGGTGTCAACGCAGCACGCGTCCATCTCGTGATTCCAGAGGAGAGCTTGTTCACGGAGGAGCAGAATCCTGTAACGGCGGCAGTAAATCTCACGCTCGGCGGCCGTACGGCTCTGACGCCGCAGCAGGTCGATGCCATCGTCAATCTCGTGGCTGCCAGCGTAGAAGGCCTCCACAACAGCCAGATCGTCATCGTCGACCAGGAAGGAACCATGCTGACGGAAGAGCATGATCCACTGGCGCAGGCGGCGAACAAACAGTTTCGCATGCAGCAGAAGGTCGAGCACGCTCTGGAGAAGAAGGTTCAGTCTCTGATGGATGAGGTGATCGGCTCAGGACGTTCGAAAGTACGAATCAATGTCGTGCTGAACTTCAGTCAGAGACACACGGATGAAGTCATCTTCGATCCACCCTCTGGCTCACAGATCGTCATCAGTGAAGAGACCAACGAACGGCAGTCAGCAGAGCAGGGTAGCGAAGAGAACGCGGTACGCAACTACGAAGTGAATCGGACGGTGAGGAACATCATTGGCTCCGTCGGTGAGATCTCCCGACTGAATATGGCCCTGACCGTTGATCAGACGAAAGTGATCATCGGCGAAGATGGCCGCGCATTTGAGCAGACACGATCAAAAGAAGAAATCGCCAATCTCGAGGCATTGGCTCGCCAGGCTGTTGGGTACGATGAGATCCGCGGCGATGATGTGACCGTGTTCGCCATGCCCTTTGACAAGTCGCAGGAGATTCAGGCGCGAGACGAGGCGATCACTGCCGAAAGCAAGCAATTCTGGACAGGCATCGCAATCAATGTGGCGAAGGTGTTGGGTATTATCGCTGCACTCATCACCCTCCGCTTTATTATCCAGGCCATCGGTCGTGGGGTTGGTGTTGAGGAAGACATCGAAGTCCTGGGTGAGATTGCCGGAGATGTGGATGAAGAGGATTTCGAACGTCCCGAAACTCCGCATGACATCATCCTGAGTCGCGTGCAGCAGATGGTGCGAGAGCGCCCAGAAGATGCAGCCAAGCTGGTTCGTACGATGCTCGTCGAGGACTAGATTGATGCGTACGTCTAGCCATCCTACGACGATGGGCGACTCACAATTGCAGAGGTCCGCATGTCAAAAGTGATTCGAATAGGACAGGTTGCTGCCGGATCTGGTATCGTCACCCTCGGCCGCGCCGAGGAGAATCTGCACTACGATCCTGACAGAGAAGCGGACGCCAAAACATCAAGAATCGACCTGAACGCGATCGTCAAATTGCGCGTTGATGGCGCGCGTAGCGAACTGGATCAGCAATGGGAAATGAAGCTGCGCCAGGAGCATGAAACGACGCGTGTTGCTGGTGAAAGACAATTGGAGAAGGCCCAGTCTGAGCATCAACAGGAGTTGGAGCGCGTCAGCCTGGAGCGCTACGATGAGGGGCATCAGGATGGCGTGCAAACGAAAGAGGAGGAGGCAACTGAGGCAGTCGAGCGGATGGCCTCTCTTCATGATGCGCTGAAGGCGGAGCGATCGCAGATTCTTCTCGATGCCGAAAATGTCGTCGTCGACCTGGCATTGTCACTGGCCAGGCGTGTTGTACGTGTTGAGCCGGCCGCCGATGCGCGGGTTGTGGCTCGCAGTGCTCGAGAGGCCCTGAGACACCTCAGCGATCGCAGCAATCTCTTACTGAAGGTGCATCCGGAGGATCTTGGGATTGCACGCCGATTCAGTGTCGCCTGGGTGGAGAGAGTCGACACAGACGCCATTCTGCGAGTGCAGATCTCCAATCACGTGGACCGCGGTGGCTGCATGATTGAGGGACCTGAGGAAAACGTCGACGCTCGGTTATCCACGCAACTTGAGACCCTGCATGAAGCACTGCGCGAGCAAGTGCGGCAGCAGCACGCAGTCGGTCATGGTGAGACTGAGCAGGAAGAAACAAAAACTGTTGAAGAAGAAGGGCCTGCAGCCCTCAGCGTTGAGGACACGCCCGGCAGCGAAGCGGCGAATGACCCCGGAGACGACGAGTGAATCTGGCGGCTCACATCAAAACGATTGAGAGCGTCGATCCCATGTTGCGTTATGGGAAAGTCACGCAGATCGTCGGCTTGATCATTGAATCAATCGGCCCCGCCGACGTGGCCATGGGAGAGCTCTGCATCGTCGGTGATCCCCACGATCATCATATCGAGGCAGAGGTTGTTGGCTTTCGCGGTGAGCGCGTGTTGCTGATGCCATTGGGTGAGATCGAGGGCATTCGACCGGACACAGATGTGTTTCCAACACGATCCAGCCTGCGGGTTCCCGTCGGAGAGGCCCTGAAGGGCCGCATCATCGACGGTCTCGGAAATGCGATCGACGGAGAGGGCCCCATTCACTCGCTCGAAAAGCGCCACGTCCATTCCGCTGCACCAGAGCCGATGGATCGACGACGCGTCGATCAGCCCATCGGAACAGGTGTAAGAGCGATTGATGGTATGTCGAGCATCGGCATGGGACAACGTCTGGGCATATTCTCGGGAAGTGGTGTCGGTAAGAGCACGTTGCTGGGAATGATCTCACGCAACTCGTCGGCCGATGTGAATGTCATCGCTCTCGTCGGTGAGCGCGGCAAGGAAGTTCTGGACTTTATCGAGGACAGCCTTGGTCCCGAGGGACTGCAGCGGTCCATCGTCATCGTCGCCACATCTGAGCAACCTGCGCTGATTCGACTCAAGGCTGCTTTCACGGCGACGACGATCGCAGAATACTTCCGCGAGCAGGGACAGAATGTCGTGCTCATGATGGATTCTCTGACGCGTGTGGCTATGGCGCAGAGAGAGATTGGCCTTGCCGCAGGTGAACCGCCGACGACCAAGGGCTATACGCCGTCGGTCTTTGCTCTATTACCCCGCCTGCTCGAACGCGCCGGAAGAACCTCACAAGGTAGTATCACCGGACTCTACACGGTACTGGTCGAAGGTGATGAGATGGATGACCCCATCGCTGACGCGTCTCGCGCGATTCTTGATGGACATCTCGTGCTTTCACGTCGGCTGGCTTCGCGCGGCCACTATCCGCCGATCGATGTGATGGAGTCCATCAGTCGATCGATGAAGGATGTGACAAGTGACGCTCATTGGGAGCGGGCAATGGAGATCAAGGGTCTCATGGCCGCATATGCTGAGGCAGAAGATCTCGTCAACATTGGCGCTTACGCACGGGGCAGCAATCCTCGCATTGATCGCGCCCTGGAATACATCGAACCGATTGAGCAATACCTGCGACAAGGAGGTTCGGAAACAGCTGCATTCGACCACCATGTGCAGCGCCTGATGGGACTGCTGTCTCCCGCTGCGCCGCGACAGGCATAGGGGACCGCCTCTACGATGCGTCAATTTCAGTTTCGCTTCCAACGAGTCTACGAGCTCAAAGAGCGGATGGAGGATGTCCGCAAAGCAGCTCTGGGTGACGCGGTGGGAGCTCTTGAGGCAGAGACAGAAGAGCTGCAGCGGCTCAATGACCAGCGAGTAGAGCGACGCCAGGCATCTCGCGGCGAGGCTGGCCAGACCCTTGAGGCCGGAATTTTGCAGCTGGCGAGTAATTACGCGTTGCGCCTCGAACGCGAATCTGGCCAGCAGACTGAACAGGTTCGCCGCGCTCAGACGGTGACCGACGAAAAACGTGCAGAGCTAATGGAAGCAACGCGCGACCGAAAGGGTTTTGAAATATTACGGGATCGGGCAGCGGCGGCGCACAAGAAGAAAGCACAGCGGCACGAACTTCGCATACTAGACGAAATCGGCGGACAGTTACACCATCGCAAGGATACTTAAGAGCCCACATGACGACGATCACCCAGATGCTTGCCCCCCGTTCGACCGAAGGCGGCAGCCGATTCGACGGGATGAGCTTCGGCAATTCTGACGATGGACCGACAGAATTTTCCGACGTCCTGGACAAAATTGTAGACGAGAGATCGCGCCCCAAGTCGGATGCTGGTGCGCGGTCACGGAAACAGGATCGGACCGTCAAGGATGATGAAACGAGTGCTCGCACGACAGATGAGCGACAGCCGTCGGACGACGAGATGTCGGCGCAGGCAGACGAGCAGAACGTGGCCGCGTCCGGATCCGACGCTGAGGGCGGAGAGAATTTTGTACCCCTGGCTGATACATCCTTGCTGGCCGAGCCGCAGATGCTGAACGATGTGGCGTCAGGTGAGACGGCGCGAGCTCAGGATCCGGCTGCATGGCGCATGAATGCAAATGAGCAAAGCCAGGCACCTCGAGTGGATCGTCATGCTGCGACACCAGCGGAAGTCGCATCTGCTGAAACGCCAGAAGGTGTGATGACGATGGCCGGTACACAGGCTGGAGGAGGCGAGAACACTGACTCAGCTCTCGATCTGCTCACCGCCCAGGAATTGATGGCACCCGATCAGATCGAAGTCGATACAGAGGGTGGGGAACTGTTCGAACGCCTACAACAGGCCCTGGCCACGCGAAGTACAGTGTTGGCCGATGATGTGGGTGAGGTCGTGGTTCCTCAGGTTGTAAGGAACATGGCGGCTCTGGCGCGCAATGGCGTTTCGGAGATGCGTCTACAACTGCAGCCAGGGGATCTGGGAGAAATTGAATTACGCGTGCGTGCCATCGAAGGTGTTGTCCGTGGCGAAGTGATGGTTCAGCAGCTCGAGGTCAAGCAACTACTGGATTCGCAGATGGATCGCTTGCGAACGGCGCTGGCGCAGCAGGGACTACAGCTGGAAAATTTTGATGTAGGTGTTTCCGATCACGGATCAGAAGCACGCGGAGACGGTGACGCTGACTCAGATCGTGCCAACGGTACTTCTGGTAACGGTCGATCAAATTCTGCAGAAGACCCCGAAGATCCAACCACATCAGGGCTGCCTCCGGCGCACCCTATACGACTTGATCCCAATGCCAATGATTGGTTGGTCTAGGCCATGAGCCTGGGCTTAATGGAGAGCAGATATCGATGAGTGAAATTTCCAGTCTGACAGGAAGTCCTTCGACGGAGCAGATCGTAAGCCAAGCGAACCAGAATCTCGGCAAAGAGGACTTTCTCCGATTGCTTACCGTGCAATTGCGCTATCAAGATCCGTTGAATCCGATGGAGAACACCGAGTTCATCGCCCAGATGGCACAGTTCAGTTCCCTGGAACAGCTGCAGAACATGAACCAGAATCTGGAGCAGAATCTTGGGTCCGAACAGCAATTACAAACGGCTTTCCAGAACAATCTCGCGACATCACTGGTGGGCAGAACTGTGGAGATTCCCACTGTTGAAGTTGATTGGGATGGCGAGAACGCGACCCAGATTGGCTACCGACTGGATGAAGGCGCCAGCAGTGCGAAGTTGCAGATTCTTGATGCGGGCGGCCGACTCGTGCGCGAGTTCGATCTGACCTCTGGCGCGTCGCGCGGTGATATTTCGTGGGATGGAGTGAGTCGGTTTGACTCCGAAGTGCCGGAAGGCGCCTACCGAGTTCTGGTCTTGGCTCAGGATTATGCCGGTGGAAGGGTCTACGCCGAGGCTCTCAAGCAGGTCAAGGTCGAAGCGGTACGATACGATGCCAAGGGAGCCACGATTTGGGCCGGTGGACAGGAGTTGAGTATGGAAGACCTGTCTGGTGTGATCGCCGACAACTGAGGGGTACGAGAAGCATCCCCATGATCGGGGACAAAGCAGTAGATCGATACGAACTGCGGACACGGATGACGCGGATCTATGTCTACCATCACCCCCTGGATAGGGGTGCGTGGCCATCGAAACAGATGGCATCGCCTTGTTGTAGGCGATGGGACCGGGAGACAGATGATGAGCGCCTTGAAAGGCGCCTTGGAGGAGTGTTCGACAGATGATCGATTCTATCTACATCGGTATTACTGGTATTCAGAGCCATCAAGAACGGCTCACGGTAATTGGTAACAATGTAGCAAATATCAATACAACGGCCTTCAAAGGCAGCCGCGTAGCGTTTTCAGAAGTCATGAGCCAGACGATCAGTGAAGGAACCGCCGCTCAAGGTCAGGTGGCGGCGACGAATCCCAAGCAGACGGGTCTCGGTGTCGGCATTGCCAGCATCGATCGGACACAGCAGCAGGGAAGCCTGCAACTGACCGGAATAGATACAGATCTGGCAGTCGAGGGCGATGGAATGTTCGTCGTCAGTGACGGCCAGCGTGATTTCTACACTCGCGACGGGACATTTTCCTTTGACACCGAAGGGCGCCTCGTCGATCCAAGTACAGGACTTGTCGTCAAGGGCAATATCGCCAGCGATGGGGGCACGGGACTGAGTGAGATTTCTTTCGAGGCTGAATTGAAAGAGCTGGTTGTGCCACTGAACCGAGAGTCCGAGGCCCGCGCCACGAGCCAAGTTCAGCTGGCGGGAAATCTGGATGCCGCCGGCGGTGCTGCGCCGGTTTGGTCCGAGGATACGACCTTCGGACAGCCCGCCCGGCACGAAGGACTCAACGAGGGACAACTCGCCAACCTCAACACACAGCTCGCCTCGTCTGATCCTGGTGCAGCTAAGCTGACAGTGACCGTTGTCGAAGATGGAAATACAACGGGTGGCACGCTCAGCGTGCCGATCAAAGACTATACAGATGTTGCCCAGCTACGTGACGAATTGAATGCTCTCATTTACGCGGATGACAGCCTCAAGGGAAAGGTTCTGTTCACCCGGGAACTCGTCGGCGGATCTTCGGGACTAGTTCTCAGATCCATCACCGGCGGTGAGAACGTGAGTATCACGGTCGATGATGGCGGCACATCTGAGCTGCCGATCTCATCCCTGCTTGGATTTACCAAGGGTGGAAGCGAAACCGGTTCGCCTTCGGCCATCGGCGCAGGTTTAGCCCTCAATAGTCTTGCCAACGTTGGCGAGGCGCTCACCGATGGCGATACGATCCGATTCACCGGGGTCAAACCAAGCGGCGAGCGATTCGACGGCGAGTTGATTTTTGAAGGCACAACACGCGACTCAATCGATGATCTGTTCGCCGCCGTTGAAGATGCGTACGGCGGCGTCACAGCTGGGATCGATCCCAATACAGGCCGCCTCCTGTTGACGACGATTCCTGATGCCGGCAGCAATGATTCCGGAGAGAGGGTCGCTGGCTTCGATGTCACGTTCTCACTTCTGGATGCGCCGACGTCGGTGCGTGAAGAGCGCTCTGCCCTCGTCGGCTCCGACGCGCCTTTCTCTTTCAGTACAAACACGCAGGTTTTTGATGAGCAAGGTGAGTCTCATTCGCTGACGTTCACCTTCACGAAGGGGCTCGTGGAAAACGAATGGCAGTGGTCGAGTACCATTGACGGACTGACCCCTTCTGAGGGCAATGTGGGCACTGTGACCTTCTTGCCTGACGGCACCATCGACACATTCCAGGCGACGGACGGTCAGAATCTGTCGATCTCCCCAACCAACGGAGCAGGTTCGATCAGCTTCGACATCCTGGCGACGGATCCCACGGGTCGACTCGGCGGTTTGACCCAGTTCGTGGCGCCATCCTCGGTGGCTGTGCGTGATCAGGACGGTCGCGCTTCGGGAAACCTGGTGAATGTTTCGATCGAGCAAAATGGACACATCCGCGGGTTGTTTGACAATGGCGATTCACAGGTCTTTGCCCGCGTAGCTCTGGCGACCTTCGGCAATCCTGGTGGATTGCGGCAGGAAGGAAGCAATCTGTTTGCAGAGACGATCGCATCAGGAACCGTACGCACGGGCGAAGCGACCACTGAGATTCAAGGCATCATTCGCAGTGGACACATCGAGCTGTCGAATGTTGATCTGGCAGAGGAGTTCACCTCAATGATTGTCACGCAGCGAGGCTTCCAGGCGTCAGCACGGACGATTACGACATCCGACGAGATGCTTTCGGAGTTGGTGAACCTGAAGCGCTAGTGGTATATTCGCCGATAGATATAGATAGATGACACGGGCACAATCAGTTAGAGCCAATCGAAACTTCCTGGTGCCTCTCTCTTCAGACCGACGGACAATGGCTTCGATATGATCAACGTAACCCGATTGAATCAGACAGAACTGATGATCAATGCTGAAAAAATCGAGTTCATCGAAGCCACGCCCGACACCATTATCACTCTGTCTTCGGGAAAAAAAGTGATGGTGGCCGAATCGGTCGATCGTGTCGTCGACCTCGTCATTGACTACAAGCGTAAGAGTCATCAGCCCCTATTGAGCACGATCGGCTGAGGACGACAAGAGGATCAGGGAAGCGCCATGGACATAGCAACAATCGTTGGCTTTATCGCTGCTGTTACCTGCCTGATGGTGGGAATTGGATCGAATCTCGCCTCGATGATCGACCCACCGTCGATGATTATCGTCGTCGGGGGGACATTGTCCGCGACGCTGATCGCCAATCCCTTACAGCAAGTGATTGGACTCATCGGCGTGATCAAATGCGCGATTCTGACAAACGTCCCTGTGCCGACGATAATTATCGAGCGCATTGTTGGATTTGCCGAAACCGCCCGCCGCGAAGGAATTCTCGCACTGGAGCAGGCGATTGAAGAGGGAGATGATCCCTTTCTCAGCACAGGTGTACGCCTCGCCGTTGACGGCACTGAGCCTGATCTGATCATGGACATCCTTGAGACCGAACTGCAGTTCGTCCAGGAACGACATGAGCAGGGGCAGACGATCGTCGCCAACATGGGCAATGCAGCGCCGGCCTTTGGCATGATCGGCACCCTCATCGGTCTTGTGATCATGCTCAAGAACATGGACGATCCTGCCGCCATCGGTCCTGGTATGGCCATCGCCCTGCTGACAACGATGTATGGTGCGATTCTGGCGAACATCATCTTCGGCCCCATCTCCGCCAAGCTCAAGGTGTATTCGAGCAAGGAGGTCTTGGCCAAGCGCATGATCATCGAAGGCATCATGTCGATCCAGTCTGGTGACAACCCCCGCATTGTCGAACACAAGCTGTCCGTGTTCTTGCCGCCGAAGATGCGTCCTAACTCCGAGGAAAGTGAAGCAGCTTAAAGCTGTTACCAAAATCATGGCACCCACGCACTCTCTCTCGTCGCTGACCATCCTTCGGGAACGCAGTTTGCTAAACCATTGGGTGTCCGGCGGAAGCACTCGAGGCGAGTTGGCCATCGGGCGACAGCAACGGCGCTGATCAATGGCAAAAAAGGAAAAATGTCCCGCCTGCCCAGAGATGCCGTCGTGGCTGACTACATTCGGTGACCTGATGGCTCTGCTGTTGACCTTCTTCGTGTTGCTGCTGTCATTTTCGACGACGAGTGAGCATGACTTTCAGGAGGCGGTTGGTGCTCTACAAGGAGCGCTTGGGGTGCTGGACGGTGAGCCGATCCTGACGTCCCCGGTCAAGCTGCACGTGCCGATCGTCAAAGGTGATATCACCGAAGCACGACCGACCATGAAGGATGCCAAGGCCGAACTCGAGAAAGAGATGGAGGCGGCGGGGCAGAACGAAAATGTCGAGGTCATACAAGGGCCAGATGGAATCATCATCCGAATCAAGGAAGGCGTGTTGTTTCCCGTAGGCGCTGCGGTCATCCGCGATGAATTCAAATCGACGTTGAGTCGGATTGGGTCAGTGCTCAACCAGGTAGGAAATGAAGTGGTCATCGAGGGGCACACGGACAATGTGCCTATCGAAACTGATGACTTTGTAAACAATCACTGGCTCTCAGCGGGGCGGGCGGGGCAAGTCCTCGACTACTTCGTGAATGAAGTCGGTATAGAGCGAACAAGATTGGGAATGGCTGGATATGGCGACAACAAGCCACTGGCCGAAAATGACACTTTTGAAGGGCGCGCGCTGAATCGGCGCGTGGAGATCCGGGTCCTTTATGGAGACGGTCCCGAAGAAGCGGCCCCAGATAGCGTGAAGGGGTTGATCGAGGCGGCAAGTCTGCAGGTGCAGTCGGGCCCCGCCGCCAAGGAACAGCCCTGAGTGCCAGAGAAAGCGTGAGGAGACTCAATGTCTGAAGAAGAAGCAGCGGCAAAAGGCGGCGGCGGTGGTAGCGCCCTGAAGAAGTATGGACCACTGGCAGCCATTGTGTTGCTGGCGCAGGTCGTGATTGCATGGGTGCTCCTCACAGTCACTGTAGGAAATAAGCTGTCTCAGAACGAGCCAGAATTCGATCTACTGCCGCAGGAGCAGCAGCAGGCACCGACAGAAGAGAGAGAAGAAAGCGATGCCCTTCCTTACTTCTACACCAACGAAATGCTCGATCAGATTACGGCGAACCCTGCAGGGACCAATGCACAACGTTTCGTCGTCGCAGGTGTCCAACTGGGGCTTACCGGCACCAATGCGGACGGTGACCTGATGACCATCCAGGAAGTCGGTCTTGATGGTGAGATGACGCTCAAGGTGGGCGTCGCACTGGGACTGATCAAGTCTGTCATCCTAGAGGCGCTTTCCACCAGACATATCGATCAACTCGAAAACGAACGCGCGCAGTTTCTTACGGATGTCAAAGTTGAGCTGAATCGCAAGGTCTTCAACAAGATCCCCTGGGGGGAAGAAGACGACCAGAAGTCATTCCGGATTCAGGAAGTCATCTTTACGAAGCTGATTATACAGTAGGAGAAGGACCGTCGGTCCTTTTCTGGAATCGCTACGCGATGTTCACACACTGAACGTGTGAATGCGTGCAGCCAACTGGAGTCTCATTAGATGGGTGACATTTTATCACAGGGCGAAATCGATGCCCTGCTGTCAGCGACGGAAGATGATGATGGCGGTGGCGACATGGGTGGCGACATGGGTGGTGGTGGTGGCGATGCTCTCGACGGCGCCGCATCACAACAGATCATTGCCGCCTACGACTTCAAGCACCCGGCGCGCGTAAACAAGGATCAGCTGCGGACGCTCGAAAACCTGCACGACAACTTCGCCCGTCTCTTGAGTTCCACCTTTTCTGGCGCGATGCGAGCTGTGGTTGATGTAGATACGGCCTTCGTCGATCAGACGACGTATGCCGAGTTCATCATGTCACTGTCGAATCCATCATGCTCGTATCAGTTTACCCTCGGGCCCACCAATGGACAGGCAATCCTCGATTTTGCCATGCCCGTCGTGTTTGCCTTCGTCGACCGGATTTTTGGCGGCAAGGGGTCGTCGCAGGGGGTAGATGCTCGCCAGTTATCGCAGATCGAGATGGGCGTGATTGCCAAGATTGTCAAGCGCGTCGTCGAGGATCTCGAAGCGACGTGGGAACCCATTCTGCCGGTCGAGGTCTCCGATATCGAGCTCGAGACCAACCCCGAGTTCATGCAGATCACGGCTGCATCCGAAATTGTCATTCTGCTGGCCTTCGAAGTGAACTCCACGAATGCTTCCGGTCTGGTGTCGTTGTGTTATCCCTTCTTCACTCTCGAGTCGATTCTGCCGCGACTGGGTCAGCAGACGTATGTGCGCCAGGGCAGACAAAACAGGGAGGAGTCGATCCGTTCGAACCGGCAGCGGATTCAGAAGACCTACATGCCAATCCGCGCCGAGTTGGCCGCAGGCCAAGCAACGTTTCAGCAGTTGCAAGAGATACAGGTGGGTGACACGCTCAAACTGGATACAGAGATCGACGAGCCATCCCTCATCTACATAGATGACGAACCGAAGTTCATCGGCAGACCCGGACGAGTAGGTCGCAAGAGTGCGGTGCAGATCATTGCGCCAATCGAGCCGCTGAGCGAGGAACTCCACAAGAACCGGTCACGTCCGGTTCCATTCCTCGGGCAGTAGCAATCGCATGAATGCACGATTCCCCCTGAGAGGGCGGACGCTGGCGCGTCCGGAGCGAAGGAAGAGATCCCATGGCTGAAGAGGACGATTTCGCTGAACTGGCTGAAGACGCTGCTGCCCTCGATGATGCGTTGAGCTCCGGGGACGATGGGGAGGATGAACTCGATCCCCTCGCCGAGGAAATGCTCAAAATGCTGGAGGAGGAGGGCGACAACGGCGGTGGCGACAGTGGTGGTGATGACGTCGACCAGATGATGGAAATGGAGATGCTCAAAGCCATGGAGGAAGATGGCGGTGCCGCTGGAGGTGGCGGCGGCGCTCTTCAACTCGGCGGCGGCGCTACATCCATTCCACCCAATCTTGAGCGTCTGATGGATGTCAGCCTGACGGTGACGATCGAATTGGGAAGAACACGTGAGACCATCGAGACGGTGATGGAATATGGGGATCAGTCGCTCATCGAACTGGATCGTACCGTCGGTGAACCTGTTGATGTACTCGTGAATGGCGAACTCTTCGCCCGGGGGGAAGTGGTGACTGTTTCCGAGAACTTCGGCGTCCGTATTACAGAGTTGGTGAATCCGCTACACAATTAGAATCCGCTGCACGACTAAGCGTCTCTGACATCTGGCGAGTTTCCATAGAGGCTGTCGCTGACAGCCTCTTCCTGGTCACAAACGTCTGGCTTCGGCAGGGTTTTCCCATCGTGGGTAATTGTTTCCTGTCGGACTGTATCTGCAATCGATTTTCCATGACAGCCGCCTGGCTGTCTATCGATTGCCGATGTCTCAATTGATGTAAAAACAATAAGTTAAGTGGTAGATCCTGTGTGCCCAGTTACGATTCTCGGTTTGGGGCATGCATGTTGCTCAACCAGCTGTTGTCTGCTTCGAAGCCTGCTGCAGATGACCCGCTTTTGCGGGGCTCGTGCGACACGTCGAAGGATCGACAGTGGTGTCGCCCTCAAAGCGAACCGAACTGCTGCTGGATGGACAAGGATATGCCGAGCCGCTCCCAGGGAGGGATCGAGGTAGCACCGAAGGTCGATGGTCGAGGACTGGCATCGTGGTGGTGGGTGCCGGTTTTGGTTATCGCCGTCACCTTCGAGGTCTTTGGCGCAGATGTGCCGACCTCGACCTCCGAACAGGTGACGCCTGCCGCCGCGACCATCATGGAAAGTATTCCAGCCGGTGAGTCGCAGACCGAAGCTGAGATCACGGCTGCTGACGTCGTGGAGGCCGAAACGGCAACGGAATCGATCCAGTCAACCGAATCAGTCCTGGTGGGTGATACGGTCTTCGCTGCCGAAACAGTGCAGTGGAATCCCGATCAGGCCTCTGATGAGATGTCGATGTTTCCCCTGATTGCGAAGGTATGCATCGGTCTTGGTCTGGTGGTCGGGTTGGCCTGGGGATCGGTTTGGCTCTTGCGTCGCACCGCCTTGGGGCAAGGAGCAATCGGTGCTGGATCTCTGGTGAAAGTCGTGGAGCGCACATGGCTCGGACCCAAGAAAGCGATCTTTCTCGTAGATGTCGCTGGCCGCACACTGGCCCTGGGTGTAACAGACGAACAGATCAGCGTTCTGTCAGCCTGGGAAGAGGGGCAGATTGACGTTTCTCAACCCGCGATGGCTGGCCCCGGAAACTTCGCGATCCAACTGAAATCCTTGCTCAAGCGCGGCGATGCCGTGGAAGTAGGCGCGTAAATGGCCTCTTCCCGCTGGATCACCGTCCTCGCCCTGTTGGCGACGCTGACGATCGTTGCCGCTCAACCCATTGATGCTCAGGGGCTACCTAAGATCAGTCTGGAGCTGGGGGAAGCTCAGAACGGGGGGGACGCGGCGGTTTCACTGCAGATCATCTTCCTGCTCACGATTCTGTCACTGGCGCCATCGATCCTGATTATGATGACCTCCTTCACACGGATTGTTGTGGTGCTGTCCTTCCTTCGTCAGGCGATCGGCACCAACGGCCAGATGCCACCCAACCAGTTGATTATCGGTCTGGCCTTGTTTCTCAGCTTTTTCGTCATGGCGCCCGTCTGGGAACGTGTGAATGACAACGCGATCCAGCCACTGATCGAGGACGAGATTTCCTATCAGGTGGCCATTGACCTTGGTATGGAACCGATTCGCGAATTCATGATGAAGCAGACTCGACAAAAGGACATGGCTCTGTTCATGCGTCTTGCACGCATGCCACAGCCAGCAAATCGGTCTGAGATTCCGAATTCGGTCCTGATTCCGAGTTTCATCATCAGTGAACTGAAGACGTCCTTCCAGATCGGCTTCATTCTCTTCATCCCTTTTCTCATCATCGATCTCGTCATTTCCAGCATTCTGCTGTCGATGGGTATGATGATGCTGCCACCGATCATGGTTTCTCTACCATTCAAGATTCTTCTCTTCGTCCTGGTGGATGGCTGGAATCTGGTGGTCCAGTCTCTCGTCAAGTCATTCAACTGAAGGGTCATCGTCTGTGAGTCCAGAATTCGTTATCCAGCTTGGTCAGGAGGCCCTGACCCTCATCCTCTACGTAGGCGGTCCAATTCTCATTGTCGCCCTCGTTGTCGGTCTGGCAGTAAGCATTTTTCAAGCAGTCACACAGGTACATGAGATGACGCTGACGTTCATTCCCAAGATCATCGCGGTGGGCATGACGCTGATCTTGATTCTGCCTTGGATGATGCAGAGAATGATCGACTTTACGACCAACTTGTTGTTGGCCATCCCGACCCTGATCGGATAGCGGAGTCGAAGTGGAATACTGGCTCGATCAATTTCATGTCTTCCTGCTGGTACTTCTACGTGTGAGCGCCTTGCTGATGGTTGCGCCCATCTTCGGCCACCGCACTTGGCTGGCCAGAGCGAAGGTGGGCCTTGCATTCACCGTATCCATCATTCTGTACCCCCTCGTAGCCGAAACAACACCTGAGATTCCAGCGGGCGTTTTGCCCTATGCGTTAATGATGATAAAGGAAATCTTGATGGGGGTCGTGATGGGATTCGTCGTCTTGCTTCTGTTTGTCGGCATCCAGTTTGCCGGACAGTTGGCGGGCCTGCAGATGGGTTTCGGAATTGTCAATGTGATTGATCCCCAGTCATCGAACCATGTGTCGATCATGGGACAATTTCTCAATGTCTTGGCCATTCTTCTGCTGCTGAGTCTCAACGGTCACCACACAATACTCACTGGCCTGGTCACCAGTTTCGAGACTATTCCACTTGGGGGTGTCGAGTTGAAGGTGGGGTTGATGTACAAAATGATCACCCTCACAACCCAGGTGTTTGTCATCGCTATACAGATCTCCGCACCGATCATGACTGCGCTATTCCTCGTGACAGCAGCCCTGGGTGTGCTCGCGCGAACCGTGCCTCAGATGAATGTCTTCATGGTGGGTTTCCCCGTGCAGATCACTGTGGGGCTGGGTGCCTTTCTCGTCTGCTTGCCCTTGTTTGGCATGCTCGTAGAACGTCTCATCGTCGCTATGCGCCGTGACCTGCTGGTCATGGTCGACTTAATGCACTGAGCAGTCATGGCTGAAGAATCCTTCCAGGAAAAATCAGAGCAGGCGACGCCTAAGCGTCGTGAGGATTCCCGTCAGAAAGGGCAGGTGGCACGCAGTGCCGAACTGTCATCTGTGGCGATCCTTGCCGCTGCTCTGTTGGCTCTGTGGGGTCTCGGAGGCTGGATGGTGTCCGGAATGCAGGGCGTGATGATCGAGATTTTCACGGAGGGGTACGCCATCAATCTGGACGCCATGTCCGCGGGTGCTTACATGGTCAGTTGGGGGCTAGACTTCGCCATGGTTGTGGCACCTTTCATGGGAATTCTCTTCGTCGTGGCTCTGTTGGTCAATGTTGCGCAAGTGGGAATCATCTTCACGGGAACACCGTTGATGCCGAAAGCCGATCGGATCAGCCCACTCAGTGGCCTCAAGCGCATCTTCTCGAAGAAGGGGCTCGTCGAGTTGGCCAAAGGCCTGTTCAAAGTCTTCGTCGTCGGCTGGGTGACCTATCTGACCATGAAGGCTGAAGCTGATGGTGTGCTCGCCTACATGCACATGGAAGTGGGGCAGATATTCGCCTTGAGCGCGGATCTCATCCTCGCACTGATCGTGCGTCTCGTGCTGCTGCTGCTGGTGATGGCGCTGCTAGACTACGCCTTTCAGCGCTATGACTATGAGCAGAATTTGCGCATGACGAAACAGGAGGTGAAAGAGGAGCTTAAGCAGCAAGAGGGCGATCCGATCGTACGCTCCCGCATCAGGTCTCTACAGCGTGAAATGTCGCAGCAACGAATGATGTCTGACGTCGGCGAGGCAGACGTCGTTGTCACGAATCCGACACATGTCGCCATCGCACTCAAATATGATACACAGAACATGCATGCCCCGATCGTGCTGGCCAAAGGGCAGCGACTCATCGCGCAGCGTATCAAGGAATTGGCCCGCGAGGCTGGTGTACCGCTCGTAGAAAACAAGCCATTGGCGCGAGCACTATTTAAGGCAGTGAAGATCGGTGAGCAGATTCCTGAGGAACTATTCCGTGCGACGGCCGAAGTCCTTGCCTTCGTCTTCCAGCTGAAGCGTCGTCAGAGTACGACGAGCGTCTGATCCAAGAGGGAATGAGAAACGCGTGAGCAGGTTCTTCAAAGCGATTGCCAAACACTCGGACATCATGCTGGCCATCGGCGTCCTCGTCATCCTTGGGGTGATGATTGTGCCACTGCCGACGTTTGCCATGGATTTCCTGCTGACGGTCAACATCAGTGCCGCTCTGCTCGTACTCATGCTCACTCTGTATATCGCCGCACCCCTGGAACTGTCGGTTTTTCCGGGTTTGCTGCTGGTGATGACACTCTTTCGACTGTCTCTGAATGTTGCCTCAACTCGGTTGATTCTCAGCAAAGCGGATGCGGGGACATTGATCGATGCCTTCGGCGATGTCGTCGTCGGTGGTAACTACATCATCGGGTTCATCATCTTCATCATCGTCATCATCATTCAGTTCGTCGTGATCACGAAGGGTGCCGGTCGTGTTGCGGAGGTAGCAGCGCGTTTCACATTGGATGCCATGCCCGGCAAACAGATGGCTATCGATGCCGATCTGAACGCTGGGCTGATCGACGAGGCGCAGGCGCGAACGCGACGCGAAGACATCTCTCGTGAAGCTGACTTCTATGGTTCCATGGATGGTGCCAGCAAATTTGTACGAGGAGACGCCGTTGCGGGCATCCTCATTACGCTGATCAATATCATCGGCGGCTTTGCCATTGGCGTGCTGCAGCGCGACATGACTCTGGTTGAGGCTATGTCGACATACACATTGCTCACCGTCGGTGACGGTCTGGTGACCCAGATCCCTGCCTTGATTACATCGACGGCAGCAGGCATCATCGTCACGCGTCATTCCTCAGACAACAATATGGGCACCGATATTAACAAGCAGCTTACGGCGCGTCCGCAGGCGGCCTTTGTGGCGGGGCCCATGCTCATTGGGCTCGGTCTGATTCCAGGGTTACCCATATGGCCCTTCCTCATTGTTGGCGGTTCCATGACGGGAATCGGCCTAGCGGTTCGATACTTCGGCCAGCAACGCGACGAGGAAGAGGAAGCCGATCGAATTGAGCAAGAGAAGCCAGAGGAGCGTCCGGAAGACTACCTCCGGGTCGACTTGCTGGAGTGTGAGATTGGTTATCAGCTCGTGCCACTGGTGGATGCCAAGCAGGGCGGAGATCTGATTGAACGCATCGTCCAGATCCGCAAAGTGGCGGCCATGGAGATGGGTTTCATCGTGCCCCCCGTACGCGTCCGGGACAATGTTCAGCTGAAGCCGAACGAATACCAGATCAAGATCAAGGGGGATCCCGTCGCTCGAGGCGAGCTACAGGCGAAGGCGCTGCTGGCTATTGATCCGGGCATCGCCGATGGCACCATAGAGGGTACTGAAACGATTGATCCAGCTTTCGGCTTACCTGCCCGCTGGATCTCCTCTGACCAACGTGAGAAGGCGGAGCTGCTCGGCTACAATGTTGTCGAGCCCGTCGCTGTATTGGCGACGCACATCACAGAAGTCATCAATGCCAATGCCGCTGAATTGCTCGGGCGTCAGGAGACGCAGCATCTCGTCGATGAATTCCGCAATTCCCATCCCGCGATCATCGATGAACTGATTCCAGACGTTGTCCCTGTTGGACGACTGCAGCGTGTCCTGCAGAATCTGCTGTGTGAACGAGTTCCCGTACGGGACTTCCGGACGATTCTGGAGACGCTCGCAGACTACAGCGAGATCAAGGACGTGGAGGTGCTGACCGAGTATTCGCGCACCGCACTACGTCGTTCCATCTGCAATGTGCTGTTGAAGGAAGCCCCCGAGGACGGTATTGCAGTGCTCACCATCTCCGGTGACGTCGAAGAGATTATCAGAGAGTCTGTCCAGGCGACACCGGCCGGACTCACCGTGGCCATCGCTCCAGAGGTAGCGACCCGCGTCTTCCGCAATATGACCTCGTTAATCGATCGAATGATCGCTCACGGTCAGCAACCTGTGGTGCTTTCCGCACCGCATATCCGTCTGGCCTTCCGCAAGCTGACGGCAGCGTCGTTCCCCACACTCTACGTGGTCTCCTACAATGAGATCGCACCAGAGGTGGAAGTGAGCGCTGTCGGTGTCATAAGGCTCGTAGACGATGAAAATCCGGAAATTCGTAGCGCCGAGCGTGCCGCAAGCGCTGCGCCAAGTGCGTGATGATTTGGGTGACCAGGCGGTCATCCTCAATACAAGACAGATTCCAGGTGAGAATGGCAGGCAGCATGTAGAGATCACTGCGGCCTTGGACGCTGCGCCCGTCGCCGACGTGGCTGTCGGAGCATCGACAGCGGCCACGGCCGTTGCGGCTACGCCGGCTCGTGCCGACCTGCTTGGCCGGACATACGGTCGTTCGGCGCCAGGTCGTGAAAATCTGAGCCCTGAACCACGGTGGGAGGAGCCTGCGTCCCAATCGTCTGCAACGGGTAGACGGCCAGGCGCAACGCCGTCAGGCACAGGACACGCCAATCGCAACCCGACCCTGCCGTCAGATCGTCTGGCCCCTCGGCGGCCGCAGGATGGTCAATCTGCAGGGGCCGCTGCCTGGCTTGCCAGTCTGCCAGCCGTCTCCGACCGACTCGGCACCGACTCCCCGACACGAGCTGTTGCCGTCGAAGGAGCAGTGGCGAATCAGGGCGTCAGTGACAACCCTGCCGTTGAGACGTCAGCTGCCGCCGACACGAACCAGCAAAGCGCTCCCGTTCTGCGCCGGCTGCGACAGATCGAGGATGCTGTGCGGCATATGTCACGCCACAGTAGCAGCTTCGAACTTCCACCTGAGGTGGCACGACTCGGTGAGCGATTGCGTCGTGTCGGCGTCTGCGAAGATGTGACCCGGGCCTTGCTGCCCAAGGTCTTGCGGCGAGTGCAGGAGGAAGATCTGGACAATCGCGAGGCGGTTGTAACAGCGGCGGCGGAGCTACTTTATGAGCAACTACCTGAGCGTGCTGACTTGCGCATCGGTCGAGAGCGAAAAGTGGTGGCCTTTGTTGGCCCTTCAGGCAGTGGAAAAACGACGGCTATCGCCAAGATTGCTGCCGGGTTCGTGCGTCGACGCAGTCGTAGACCCGAGTACAAAGAAGGAGAGATCGTCATCGTCAGCACCGATACGCAGCGAGTTGGGGCCCTTGCACAGGCACGTGCTTACGCCGATCTGATCGGTGTGCCCCTCGAGGATGCGCACGATGCCCAGGATCTGGCACGCATATTGGCACACCACGACAAAGCGCGGCTGATCCTGATCGACACTGCCGGCATCGGCCCTCATGAAGTCAAACAGCGAGAGCAACTACGTGCTCTATTGAGTACAGCAGTCGTCGACGAGGTTCAGGTCGTGCTCGACGGACGCACGAGCTATGACCACATGCTCGATATCATTGAGGTCTGTGATGGAGAACAGCCACGCCGGCTGCTTCTGTCTAAGATGGATGAGGCGATGCACCCCGGCGCCGCGCTGAGTGCCGCCATCGCCGGAACCATGCAGAGTTCCTTTTTTACGACGGGACCTGCTATTCCCGGTGGCATCTGTCCCGGTGATCTGCGTCGACTTGTCGATTGGGTGGTCGGACGTTGTCCCAGTCCATTCGCTCCTGACGGTTCCCATTCCTCCAAGACGGCAGACAACTAGAGTTTTGGTCGCCTGCAATCCTTCTAGGCCAGTGAACTACCCGCCGGCTCTTGCCCTGGTCAGTGGCAAGGGAGGCGTGGGGCGTTCGAGTCTCGCACTGAATCTTGCCTTGTCCATTGGTGCACTTGAGCAGCAGGTGTTGCTCGTGGATGCCGATCCGAATCCAGGGGATTTGGCACTGCTGGCTGGCTACGAGTCGCCAGAGTCATTTCTGCCACGGGGTATTACCCAGACCCTTGCGCTGAGTGAGTCCGTAGACCTGCTGCAATTCCATACCGCCATGGAGTATGGCTGCTGCCAACAATTACATACAGACGGGAAGGTGTTGTCTGCATTTGAGTCTCGCTATGACATCATCATTGCCGATACGGGCTGCGGAATCGACGCATCTGCCCAGGCCGCCGCCAGAGCGGCTGATGCTTCATGGGTCGTAATAACACCTGAGTTGACTGCCGTTGCCGACGGCTACGCCACAGCGAAGAGTTTGCTCTCCTTTGAATCGGCGACTCGACTCGGCTGTCTCGTAAATGCCGCCGAGGACGAGGAGGAGGCTGACGATCTCCACCAGGGGTTCGCAGATCTCCTTGATCGTTTCCTCGGGGCGAAGATTGACAATCGGGGCTATATTCCTTTAGATCGAACGGTTCGCGACGCGGCCAAGAGCCAGTCTCCTTTCTGCCTGGCAAAATCGTCCACCCCGGCGGCCTTGGCCGTCGCAGCCCTCGCTAGCGAGCTCACTGAAAGACATCCCATCGTGACGCTTCCTCGCCATCGAACCTACCTCGAGGGGATTGCCGACCTCGCGTCTGCATCCCCCGGTTCATTGGCAATGCGTCAGGCCCAGGAGCCCTCACTGATCGTATGAGTGCTAAGCCCACAGCCAAACGTGCTTCCCGTGAATATGAGAAGCAGCAGGTTACCGGTGAATCCGGGGTAGCCAAGACTCAACGTGGTCCCCTTGAGGACTACCTGTCGCTAGTGAAGTATATCGCCGGCCGACTCGCCATGGGTCTGCCTCGCTCCGTCGAGATGGATGACCTTATCAATGCGGGTGTCGTCGGATTGATCGAGGCCTACAGCAACTTCAATGTCGAAAAGGGCGTAAAATTTGAGACCTACGCCTCTTTGCGCATCAGAGGGTCCATCCTCGACGAATTGCGGGGAATGGACTGGGTGCCGCGCTCGACACGTGCACGTTCGCGAGAAATTGAACGTGCGATCTCCCGCTTAGAGGGCGAGTTAGGCCGGAGCCCATCGGAGACGGAACTGGCTGCAGGTCTGGGCGTTGAGCTCAAGGACTATTACACGATGATCGATGATGTCAGTTCGACGTCGTTGCTGTCCCTCGACGATATGACACATGGCGATGATGATGACAAGCAAGTTCCCCTGGTGGATACGTTAAAATCACCAGATCCTAATACGGCCTTGACCCGTCTTGAGGCCGAAGAAATGCGCCACCTGCTCGCAGATTCTCTTGGGCAACTCACAGAGCAGGAGCGCCTCGTGGTTGCTCTTTATTATTACGAGGAACTGACACTGAAAGAGATTGGTCTGGTCCTTGAACTATCGGAGTCTCGTGTGTCGCAACTGCACACCAAGGCCGTGCTCAGTCTTCGCGTCAAATTACGCAAACGCTTCATGAGTTGAGCAGTACCCACGAGCTTTGGGGGCAACGTTTGGTCGTCCTGCCATACCGTGTTGGGCATTCTTGCGCGAGGCGGGTCCGGATGCCAAACAGCGAGTTGATACAAGCGGAACCCGTTACTCCCCGACGAGGCCGCCCATTCACACGATCGAACGCGAACGCGACCGTGAACCAGCAAGCACACATGGGGCAGACCATTTTCCATCCAGAGGCTCACGACGTGGGTTCTGATACGTTGCGAGCGTCTGTGGACGACGATAAGCAGCAGCGACTTAAGCGCATTACGCAGAGTATTATCGGTCTGCCCACGTTGCCGACGGTGATCACGCAGTTGATCAGCCTGATCGACAATCCCAAGACCTCCGCGCGCAATGTCGCCCAGCTGATCTCAACCGACCAAGCGCTCACAGCGAAGATTCTCAAGCTGGCCAACTCCGCTTTCTACGGATTTCCTCGCGAAATCGCGACGGTGGATCTCGCTGTGGTGGTACTCGGATTCGAGACTGTGAAAAATTTGGGCCTGAGTGTCTCTGTCCTCGAGAGGTTTGCAGGCACTGATAGTGACACGGGCAATTTCGATCGGCAGAAATTCTGGGAGCACTCCATCGCCTGTGGTGTGGCGGCGAGACTGTTGGCGACAAAACTCCGTTACCGGGTACCGGGAGAGGCATTCGCCGCGGGGATCCTCCACGACATCGGTCGTTTGATCCTGAGTCAGTATTTCCCCGACGAATTCGACAAAGTTCTGCGTCTGATGCATGACGAGGAACTCTACATAGGGGATGCGGAGGAACGGGTTTTGGGCGTCACCCACGCCGACATTGGTGGATGGTTGGCCGAGAGATGGAATCTGCCTCGTCAGTTGGAGGAGACGATCTGTTTTCATCATGCACCGGGTAGGCTCGGTCGAGGCAATGACCTGCCTTCATTGATTCATTTGGCAGATTTTCTGTGTCGTCGTGAAAATATTGGCGACGGAGGTGGCCATCGCCTGCCCAAGCTCGACCCCGCAGCACTGCGAACCTTCGGGATTCATGAGGAGCCACGGGCGGCGCTGAAACGAATTTTCGGCTACGGCGATGAGTTGCAACATGAGATGGAAAAGGCCGACGCCTTTACCAACATTGTCCGAGATGAGGGCGAGTCAACGGACGAAACGTCCGCAACCCACGAGCCGACAGCGCCTCATGACGTTGGGGCGCCGGCCCCAACGAACGACGGGGCGGCTGGGTTGTCAGGCGCCACGCCTGGCGATGGTGATGGCGACACCTGAACCTATGGCGTCGTCCGATTCGACGCCGCCCGTCGAGGCGGCTCAACGAGCCCGCGAGTTGCTGGGAAAATTGACATCAGCGGCAGGAGATCGTGATGTCGGATGGGAGCTGACACTGCTCCTCGATTCACTCACAGAGGAACGTAGCGAACTGACGGTTCGCGTGAATGCCCTCGAAGAGGAAAACCGGGCGCTGCAAGAACGTCTGGACCGAGGTCATCAGGATTACGCGCAATTACGCGCCTCCATGGACGAATTGCTTAATCTTCATGAATTGTCTGAGGCGATTAGCACCAGTCTCAATCTGGACGATACACTCGAAGCACTTATGAGATTGTCCGCACGTGTCGTTGATTTTGATGCGGCTGGTGTCTTCGCCTTGAGTCGAGAAGGTCCTGGACTGGACGCGATGGCCCTGCACGGCAATGGCAAGGATCTCGAGGCGCGCGTTGAATCCCAATGGGATGATGGGATTGTCGATTGGGTCCAACGCGAACGCCGGCCCATCGTATTCGACGACATGGAGAGTTCAGGCGATATGTGTTTCGTCCTGATTCCACTGATTGTCGGCGGCAAGGACGTTGGTCTGGTTGCCTTACACTGCACACGCGCCAAGGACGATTTTACGCTCGGGGAGATTGAACTTCTCGGCGTTCTTGCCAATCAAACGGCAGCGGCCATCGAAAATTCGAGACTGTACACTGATCTTGAAACCGCGCACGGAAGTTTGCAGGAATCACAGAGACAACTGCTACTATCCGCCAAGCAAGCGGCGATCGGTGAACTGGCCGGGGGAGTTGCTCATGAGGTCAACAACCCGCTACAGATCATCCTGTCTCGTGTGCAATTGATGGTTGTGCGACATGGTGAAGACGAGAGACTGTGCGACGGGCTGGCGCTGATCGAGAACAACGTCAAGCGGATCTCTCGAATCATTCGCGCACTACTCGGTTTTGCCGCACACAATCGCGCCGATGCCGAGGGGCAGCTATTCGAACTGCCCAGCGCCTTGCACCAGGCCTGCGCTCTCACGCGGTATCAACTCGAGAGCAAACTCATCGATACGAAACTGGTGATCGCAGAGGATATGCCGCAGGCGATGGGAAGTGTTGGCGAACTGGAACAGGTATTCATCAATCTGATCCTCAATGCCGCGAACGCGATGAGTACCGGCGGACGACTGACAATCGACGCCGATCTGAAGGATTCCTGGTTGGAGGTGAGATTCACAGATACGGGGTCGGGGATTGAGTCTGAGCACCTCGATCGAATCTTCGCCCCTTTCTTTACCACCCATGCTGACGATGGTGGCACAGGTCTCGGTCTGGCTGTCAGCTATCGAATTATCGAAAATCACGGCGGATCGATCACAGTCGATAGTGCTCCAGGGGACGGCTCGACCTTTATTGTACGCTTGCCTGTCCCAGGAAAAGAAGCACAGCCCTCCGGTTTGGCGGACAGGCAATGATGGAGAATCAGACCATGCAGCTGGTCTTCATCGACCTGTTGTTTCTGTTCCTCGTCGGTGGTATGGGGTGGTGGATTCGTGCTTGGCTTCGTCTGGAGAATCAGCGGATGGACGAGCGTATCGAAGATCTGAAGAAACATCAGGAAGATCTCGAGAAACTTGCCGAGCGCTTGTCCGTCGCGTGTCGAACGATCGAACGAGCTGCATCCAGCTTGGCGCGGCCCAGCCTGGGAGACTCGCCCGCATCCGTGCCGCCACCGCACCGATCATCGGCCACCCGAGCCATACGTCGACCGGATGTGCCGCCGTCGCCGCCGCGGGTGACAGAGCCGAGTCAAGACAAGGAATGGGAGAAAAGAGCTGAGCGCAGTCGGGATGCTTATCGACTCGCCCGCGAGTTGCTCGAGCAAGGGATGTCGACGACGGACGTGGCACGCCAAGTTGGTCTGGGGATCGCCGAGGTCAACGTGCTCAAGAGGATGCGCGATGCAGCGCGCTAGGTCTGACTGCGGATCTCATCAATGGCTTTGAGCAAGCCGTCGATCTGATCATCTGTTCCAACAGAGATTCGCAAACAATCAGCCAATCGCGGCTGACCATCGAAGTAGCGAACCAGATATCCTTTGTTCTTGAGGCCCTCATAAAGAGGCCTGGCATCGCCAGGCTGATCAGCACCTGCGGGCAGGCGGGCAAGAACAAAATTCGCCTGTGATTCCCATACAAAGAAATCACGTTGCTGAAGTTGCTGCGTAAGCCGTTCACGTGTCGCCACGACGCGCTTCGTGTGATCGTGCATCGATCCGATGTCATCGAGTGCAGCCTCTGCCGCAACCAGACTCAGGCTGCTGACATTGTAGTGCTCCTTCACCTTCCATAATCCTGCGACGATGTCTGGACTCGCAAAGGCGAATCCGACGCGAACACCTGCCAGCGAGAATGACTTGGATAGTGTGCGCGTCACAATCACATGTTTGTGCTTGCGAGCCACATCTATCGCCTGGTGCTGGGAGAAGTCGACATAGGCCTCATCGATGACGAGAATACCATTCACACGCTGTGCCAGTTCACCGAGTTGATCGACACACAGTCCGATCCCGGTTGGTGAATTGGGGTTCGCCAGCAACGTAACGCGTGCATCCTCCTGGACGAGTTTGTCTATGGGGATATTGAACTCGTCATCTAGAGGTACAGGGACGGCGACTGCGTCCTGCAGGGCGATCAATTTATCATAGTAGGGGTACGTCGGTGTCGGGAAGACGACTCGATCTCCCGGTCCGGCGAAACAACGCAGGATCACGTTAAGCAACTCGTCAGATCCATTGCCAACGACGAAGTGTTCGGGAGGCGCCCCAAGTATGTTACTGAGTCGAGATCTTACACCGCTGGCCCCCGCATCAGGATACTTTCGCAGGTCCTGAGTGACGCTCTCACGTATCGTCTCCAATACCTTTGGCGAAGGCGGATAGGGGTTTTCGTTCGTATTGAGCTTGATGACCTGTCCCTGGCGAGGTTGTTCGCCCGGAATGTATCCGGTCATTCGATCAATGTGGTCAAGAAATCTTGGCTGGTTCGGCATCGGTGACTCAGGTATAGGTAAGTGGTTATGAACCAAACTGACTGGCTGTTCCCGCAATGTCAACGGAGCACGATGGGGCTTCGATGAGTGAGATTCTGCTGACGGATAGACAGATCCGCCTTCTGATTACGTGGTCAGCGTCGAGGGAACTATTCCCAGACGAGGAACGGCTTCGACGTAAGCTGAAATTGGCTCTGGAGGAGAATCGCACACCGACGCTGAGTCGAATACAGATTAAGATCCTGTACGCCTGGGCAGAACAGTGGTGGGGGGGGCACTATGGAGGCGGGGAGGTTGTCAATCCGGATGAAGAGGCAATCCTGCGAAAGATCCGGGCCGCCCTCGGCTGGGATTGATTTTCAGTACGTGGGTGCGGGTGGATCGACGGCATATGATTCATCGACCCTTGTTACTTCCATGACGCCCTCGATCGCTTGTAGCAGGCTGATCATACTGTGCAGCTGGCGCGTGTTGTGGACATCAATCCAGAATGTTTCCTCAGCTACGTGGGCAACTGTCTTGGTTGCGCAGCTGACGATGTTCGCACCCGTGTCAGATATGACTCTGGTCATATCCGATAGGAAGTACTTTCGGTCGTTGCCGCGAATACGCATCTGAACAGTGAATGCCTTGTCCTGGTCAATATCCCACTCGACGGTCATCAGTCGCTCTGGGTCTTCAGCCAGATCGGACAAATTCGGACAATCCGTGCGGTGTACGGAGATGCCACGGCCTCTTGTCACCAGGCCGATAATGGGATCTCCCGGGATGGGCGTACAGCACTTACCAAAGTGAATCATCATATGGTGCATGCCCTGAATCCGAATCCCACGTTCATCCCGGGTTGAAGGCCGCACGCGACGCTGGGGACGATCGGGAACGAGCTGATTGGCGACGCGACTAACCGATAGATCACCGCTGCCGATCCCGGCATACAGATGCTCGGTATCTGCCAGGCCAAAATTGCTGGCCAATTTATCAAGGGTTTCGTTCTTGGCGCTGTGTTGGTAGCTCTTCAGTTCCAGCTCTAGGACTTCCTGACCAAGGCGGACGCTCTCAGCATACTGCTCTTCCTTAAACCATCGTCGAATCGAGTGGCGGGCCTTGGCTGTCTGCACGACATCCAGCCATGTCTGATTCGGTTTCTGACGTGAAGAGGTGGTGATCTGTACTGTGTCTCCACTTTGCAGCGATGCGCTCAATGGGACGACCTGGCCATTCACCTTTGCTGTCAGGCAGTGGAAGCCGATGTCTGTATGAATCGCAAAGGCAAAGTCCAAGGGAGTTGCGCCCTTTGGTAGTTGGTGGAGGTCACCCTTGGGTGTAAAAACGAAGATTTCGTCCTGAAATAATTCAATCTTCAGACTCTCCATGAATTCAGCCGGCTCGGTCGCATCTCGTTGCCAATCGAGGACCTGTCGAAGCCAGTTCATCTGTTGATCGAGTTCGCCACTTTCGTGACGCGTCTCGCCCGATTTATAGCGCCAGTGTGCGGCGATACCAATCTCAGCTGTATGGTGCATTTCCCACGTTCGGATCTGGACTTCTACTGGCATACCTCGAGGGCCGATGACGGCGGTATGGAGGGACTGGTACATATTCGTTTTGGGGGTCGCGATATAGTCTTTGAAGCGATCCGGAATGGGGCGAAAGAGGGTGTGAACCAGACCGAGAGTGTGGTAACATTCCCTGACCGTGTCGACTGTGATCCTCGCCGCCGTCAGATCGTAGATCTCTTCAAAGGGCTTGTTGCGGGTGCGCATTTTGTTGAAGATGCTGAAGAAATTCTTGGCACGGCCGGTGATGTCAGCCTCGATACCATTGGCCCCCAACTCCTGTGCAAGGGGAATCCTGAATTCTTCGATCAGCGCCTCGCGTTCATCGCGCTTCATGGCGACCTTGTCTCGAACCTCGCCGTAAATTTCAGGCTCGAGATACTTCAGACTGCGATCCTCCAGCTCCCAACGAATTCGTGCCAAACCAAGGCGATGAGCCAGGGGGGCATAGACTTCGATGGTCTCGTAAGAGATCCGCTTCTGCTGGTCAGCGTCTAGAGCGTCTAGCGTTCGCATGTTGTGCAATCGGTCGGCGAACTTGATGAGGATGACACGGATGTCCTCAACCATCGACAGCAACATCTTGCGGTACGTCTCAGCCTGCCGAGCTTCTCGACTTTCGTAGCGGAATCGTTCAATTTTCGTGACCCCGTCAATGAGTGCCGTGATCTTGGCGCCGAAGTCTGCGCCAATCTGCTCAGCGTCAATGGTGGTATCTTCCAGCACATCGTGAAGCAGGCCGGCTGCCACGGTCGTTGAGTCGAGACGCAGTTGCGCAAGGATTCGTGCAACTTCAACACAGTGTTGTAAAAAAGGCTCACCCGAACGCCGGATCTGACCATGGTGGGCACGATCAGCTGCGTGATAGGCCCGAATGATGAGCTCGAAATCGGCTGCTTCGTTGCTCGAGGCAACCTCGATCAGCAGCATCTGCAATTGCAGATGGTCGCTTGCGTCCTCAAGTAAGTCGTCGAGGCGTGACGACACGGATTTACCCGTTCCGGGCTCTTTACTCAAGGTGGGAGATGTGAGATGGTTTTCCATGGCGGAGTCGGGACCCAATATACTCAGATCACGCCCATGGACCAATCGAAATGTACCCTAAGCGGAAGTACCCACACATAGTTACGAGCAAGCAGTGCTTATCTGGAACGACTCACAGAGTGAATCGCAAAGCGGTTCACCGAAAACGAGGCCAGAGACAGCAAGTGCAAACGGTCCGTCACCCCACTGTTCTGCCGACAAGGATAGGGCTGTAATCCACGGAGCAAATGTAGGCTGGAAGCTTTCCCGCGTTCAGCCGTCGAGGTCCTCTTCCAACTCGCTGAGTGGGAAGTCAGGATCGGGTACGGTGATTTCGCGTTCGAGAAGGCGAGGGCCGAGGGCTTTGATGTCGCCTCGTAGTCGACGAATTTCGTGAGTGAGACTCGTCTGCTGGTTGCTCAGTTCGGTTTTCTGTTCATCGAGTCGCTCGCCTTCGGCGCGCACGGCTCGAAGGGCCATATTCTTGATGGAGATCGCCTGCTTCATGCGCAGGATCTTGCTGGAACACAATTACTGAATCAGCAAGGCGCCACAAATACAGACAACGGTGGTAATCCACCAGAACATCGAAGCCTTTCAACCGGATGTCGACCGCTGCCCAAACGCGCGCACTTACATCGGCCAAACTCTGCGCATTTAACTTCGGGTCGCGGTGGTAGG
>Ga0114999_10000566_pt1 | contig 54813 bp, 30 predicted proteins | sample ArcticOcean_MG_C_3_FD_89820 | JGI IMG/M metagenome (GOLD analysis project Ga0114999, IMG submission 89820) | Marine microbial communities from western Arctic Ocean - ArcticOcean_MG_CB8_126 | ecosystem: Environmental > Aquatic > Marine > Oceanic | place: Arctic Ocean: Canada Basin | collected...
GGGCGCCACAGGCGCTGACGCTGGCTCCGGCTCCGGTGCAGGTTCGGGTGCCGAAACAGTAGGAGCTGGCACAGGCGGCTCGATTGGCGTCGCCTTCTCGGGCACCGGAGGTGGTGTGACGGGCGCACTCGCCGCAAGCGCGGGCTGCTCACTAGCGTCTTCTACTGGACCGTCTCCTACTGGGCCATCTTCTACTTTAATGGGCGCCGGAGCGGCCGTGGCCTCTGGCTGCGCAGACGACTGCACGGGGGCATCGGCACCGTCCACAGGCACCGCCTGTGTCTGCGCCGACTGTTCGTCGTCCTTCGGTGTCTCCGAGTTATCCTGCATCTTCAACCAGCTCCCGCGGTGGCGTCGTAGAAAATATGGGTACTAACACGATCAGGGTACTAACAATACTTTGCCCGTCGTCTGCCTGCTCTGCAGCGCCGTATGAGCCTGCGCCGCATCTGCAAGGGCATAGCGAGCACCGATACGAACTGACAACTCACCGGAGGCGACCCAATGAAGTACTTCACCCGCCCGATCGAGTAGTGCCTGCCGGGTCAGGATGTAGTGCGCCATGGTGGGACGTGTCATAAACAGCGATCCTTCACTGCTCAAAATCTGCGGATTCACTGGCGGCACGGGACCACTGGATTGTCCAAAAAGGACCATCGTCCCGAGCGGCTTTAACAGCCGCAAACCCGCATCGAAGGTCGTGAGACCAACTGAGTCATAGACAACGTCGACCCCTGCATCATCTGTGAGGCGGCGTGTCTCGGCCTCGAAATCGACCTCGGTGTAACGGATGACCTCGTCAGCTCCCGCAGCACGAGCCAGGGCTTCCTTTTCTTCTGTCGAGACGGTACCGATCACACGGGCACCACGCTTCTTAGCCATTTGCACCAGCAGCAGACCGACGCCCCCCGCGGCGGCATGGACCAGGGCCGTATCGTCTGGCCCCGCCTTATACGAACCGTGCACCAGGTAGTGCGCTGTCATCCCCTGTAACAGGACGGCAGCGGCATCGTCGCTGGAACAACCTTCAGGCAAAGGAATCAGACGCTCTGCGGGGACAGCGATCTGCTCAGCATAAGAGCCCATGGCACCGGCAAAACCGACACGGTCGCCCTCACTGACACCGGTGACCCCCTCGCCGAGACCGATCACGGTTCCCGCCCCCTCTACACCTGGGATACAGGGCAGATCGACGGGATACAGACCTTCGCGGTGATAGGTATCGATGTAATTGAGCCCACCTGCTTGCAACTGTAAGAGCACTTCGCCCGCCGCAGGTGTCGGCTCGGGAACTTCCTCGTAGGAGAGGACTTCAGGGCCGCCATGGGCGTTGAAAAGTGTCGCCTTCATCGTTTCGGTCAATTACCTGCTGTGAGGGATTGGACAATAATCTAGGATAGAGCGTCTAATTTAACCGTGAGACCCCGAATTGAGCAAACGGTCAGGCTTGACGACCCGCCAGAGCCCCCGTAAGGTAGCCCGCCTCAGGTCCATCGAGTCGAAACCACATCTCTACGAAGGTCAGATTTCAATGCCACCCCCAAAACCCCTCAACGTCATCCTTCTCGGCATTGATAGCCTGCGCGCCGACCATCTCAGCAGCTATGGCTACAACCGTCTGACAACACCTCATCTGGACCGCCTCGCGACACAGGGCGTTCTCTTTGAGCGCAACTATTCGGCGCACGTGCCAACAACTTCTGCCTATGCATCCATGCTCTCGGGTAAGGACTGCTTTTCAACAACCGTCGTCGCCCTGCGTCATAATGGTGGCCTACCCGATCATATCGAGACGCTACCTGAGATCCTCAAGACGCAGGGGTACAACACGAGCTGTGTCGGCTTCACCGGGAATCCAAGTTCGCGCGGCTTTGATGAGTATCTGGACTATCCCTCCTGGGGGAATTGGGCCGAGGGACGTAGTCCGAAAGCAGAAAATCTCAACGATGTTGCACTTCCAGAACTCGAGCGGTTGGCCTCGCAAAAGGACCCCTTCTTCCTCTTCCTGCGCCACATGGATCCCCATGCCCCCTATCTGCCACCGGGGCCCTTTGAACGGATGTTCTATAGTGGCGATGAGTTCGATTCATCCAATCGCTCCATGGAACCGGTCTGGGGCTTCAAGCCCTTTTGCGACTTTTTTGCCGATTGGATGCCACCGGGCCTGACAGATGCCGACTACGTGACAGCGCAGTATGATGGCGCCGTCGCCTATATGGATGCCGCCATTCAGCGGATATTGACACGTGTCGATGAACTTGGCTTGGCGGACAATACGCTGATCGTCGTCAATGGTGACCACGGGGAGACGCTCTATGAGCACGAATGTTGGTTTGATCATCATGGCATGTATGACAATGTCCTGCACGTGCCCTTGATTCTTCGCCTGCCGGGAAAATTGCCAGCAGGTCAGAGAGTCTCCGGATACAGTCTCCATCAGGATCTGGTGCCCACGATCCTCGAACTTGCGGGGCTCAAGCGCAAAGTAAAAATCGATTTCGACGGCCAGTCTCTGCTGCCATTGGTCGACGGGAAACGTGCCAGCAACTACTCCGACTTCTACATCACAGAGTGCACGTGGATGCGCAAACACGGCTGGCGAACACCTGAGTGGAAACTCATGGTAGCCCTCGAGCCGGACTTCCACTTCAAGCCGGAAGTTGAACTCTACAATCTTGTGGAAGATCCTGAAGAGAATCGGAATCTCGCCAAGCGGGAGCCCGGCATCGTCGCCATGCTACGGCAACGGATGGATGCACACGTGCAACGCCGAGAGCGTGAGACGGGCCGCACGAATCCCATGTTCACCAATCTCAACTGGCACGGATCCAGCCACGAAGGCGCCTTCGGAAGTTCACAAGAGGCCTACGACACGATGCACATTGGCTCCGTAGGAGCTGCGAACAAGCTGCAGGCAGGCGGCAAGGGCAAGACGAAAAAGAAGGCGCGCAAACGCTAACGCCAAGCTTTCAGGGCTTACTGACCGCGCTTGTCTGCTATGACCGAATCTGCTCGAAGCCCCAGTCCAACCAGGGGATGAGTGTTTCCACGTCGGACGCTTCAATGGTTGATCCTCCCCAAATACGCAGTCCGGGAGGGGCATCCCGGTAGGCGCCGATGTCGTAGGCGACCTGCTCCTGTTCCATCAATTGAACCAGCTGTTTCGCCTTCGCCACCTGGTCGGTTTTTGCAAGTGCCGTGTACCAATCATCCACAACGCGGAAGCAGATGGATGTTGAGGATCGCGTCGCGGGTTCAACCGCGAGAAAGTCGATCCAGGGGCTGCCATCCACCCACGTCTCGAAAAGGGTGAGGTTCGCCTGCGACCGTCGACACAATGCCGGCAGTCCACCGATCCTGTCTGCCCAACGCAGACCATCGAGGGCATCCTCGACGCATAGCATGGAGGGTGTATTGATCGTGCTGCCCTCGAACAGATCCGCCGTGATCTTTCCCGCCTTCGTCATGCGGAAAAGCTTCGGCAGAGGCCAGGTCGGGGTATAACTCTCGAGTCGCTCTACTGCCCGCGGGCTCAGCACGAGCATGCCATGCGCCGCCTCACCTCCCATCACCTTCTGCCAGGACCATGTGGTGACGTCTAATTTTTCCCATGGCAATTCCATGGCAAAGGCGGCGGACGTTGCATCACAGAAGGTCAGCCCCTCACGGTCTTCCCGGATCCAGTCCCCATTGGGAACCCGCACACCCGACGTTGTGCCATTCCAGGTAAAGACGAGATCGCGCGCTGCATCCCAGGTTGTCAGGTCTGGGAGATGGCCGTAGTCGGCGGTCAGTGTGCGGACATCTTGAAGCGGAAGCTGTTTGGTTGCATCCGTCACCCAACCGAGACCGAAGCTCTCCCAGGCAGCGATATCAACCCCTCGTGCACCCAGCATCGACCACATGGCCATCTCCACAGCGCCCGTGTCTGAGGCGGGGACGATGGCGATCCGGTAGGCTGCTGGAATCGTCAGGATCTCTCGTGTCCGTTCGATGACCTCTTGTAGTCTCTGTTTGCCGATCGGTGCCCGGTGCGAGCGCCCGACCACCGCTGCAGACAGAACTGACAGACTCCACCCCGGCCGCTTGGCGCACGGCCCAGAGGAAAAGCACGGATTGTTAGGTTTCGTGGCAGGTCGAGCCATGGTGGATCTTGTCCGTGCTGTCATCGCCGCAGATGCTCTTCCAGATCAAAGACCGGTTCCATGAATGCCCACCATTCTCCCGCTGCCGCGTCTGCAGCCGGTTCCTGAAATGTTCGCATCAGTTCATCCCACTCCGCTGCTTTTGGATTGTCCTCGACGTAGCGCGCAAAGTCACGCGCAGGATCGAAATCATCCGTCGTCTCCATATACATGAACAGATGACGCCCAAGGAGGAAAATTTTCATCTCCTCGACGCCAACAGCTCGCAGGCCATCAAGGGCCTGTTTCCACGGCTCACGATGGTATGCTTTGTAGGTCTCGATGCCCTGCGCATCGTCCTTCAGATTCAGTGTCAGTCCGTAGGCCTTCATTTTTCCTCGTTCTGGTCGGTTTCGGGCTCCTCGGCCCGATATGCCTGCGCCAGGAGCGTCACGGGATGCACAACAGTGCCGTGGATATTCTTGCGCCGCAGACCATGCTGTAATTGCACAGCACAACCGGGATTGCCCGTGGCAACAATCGTCGCTCCGGTACCTTCAACATGCCCCATCTTTCGATCAAGGAGCTGCATGGACATCTCTGGCTGGGTGATGTTATAGATGCCAGCGCTCCCACAGCACCAATCTGCCTCGGGCAACTCAACTAACTCAAGTCCCTGAATCGAGGCGAGGATCTTGCGAGGCGCCTGGGACACCCCCTGTCCGTGGCGTAAATGGCAGGATTCGTGATAGGTAACGGCGCCGCCCATGTCGAGCACACTCGTAGGCGTCCGCATACCGATCTCCACGAGAAATTCATGAATATCTCGGACCTTCTCTGACCAAATTTTCGCCCGCTGCGCATACTGCTCGTCATCGGCGAGGAGGCGGTCGTAATGAGTCATGTGAGATCCGCAACCACCGGCATTGACGATGATGGCATCAAGTGAGGCGGGATCGAAGGCGTCGATATTCACCCGTGCAAGCTCGCGTGCAAGTTCAAGCTCACCATTGTGACCATGCAAGGAGCCACAGCATTGTTGATCTGCAGGTAGCAGCACTTCGCACCCATTGACCTGCAGGACATCGATGGTGTCCGCATTCACATCTGCGAAGGCCAGATCCTGCACGCACCCAGACAGTAGAGCCACTCGATGCCGCGGCAGTGTCGGTTGAGATGCCAATCGTCGCCCATGTTCCGCAGCGGTAAAACGTCGACTGACCTTCGGTGTGAGGGGTTCAAGTTCTCGCAACCACCGCGGCAACAGGTATAAGACCCGACTGGCTCGCACCAGCCACTGTAGCCCCGTCCATTGATACAACCGTAGCATCCAGCCCAAGGTGTGCAAGCGGCGACGAGACGGGAAGAGCCACCGTAATGCGATAGACCGAATCCGAGTGCGACGAGGCGTCGCCAGGACGCCGGTGCGTTCGATCTCGGCCCGGGCGTGTTCGAAGAGATTCGCGTAGTCGACGCCAGCGGGACAGGCGGTCTGGCAGGCCAGGCAACCAAGACAGAAATACATCTCCTTCGCGAAGTCCTCACTCACCTCCAAGCGACCATCGGCGACACCACGCATCAGCGCGATGCGTCCGCGAGGAGATGAGCGCTCCTCCAATGTCTCCGCATAGGTCGGACAGGTGGGCAAACACATACCGCAGTGCATGCATTGCTGCACGATGGAGTAGTCGAGTCCCTTCAGGAGATTCTCCTGCTCTGGCGAGGCTGCCTGCGTGGGCTGAGTCAATCGAATATTTTTCCAGGATTGAGAATGCCCTTGGGATCGAAGACCCCTTTGAGCGACTTCATCACATCGAGTGGGACATCACCCAACGCCCCGCGAAGAAAGGGTTTCTTCGCCAAACCCACACCATGTTCTCCCGTGATCGTTCCCCCCAGATCAATGGCGGTCTGAAACATCTCCTTCATCGCCACTTCGACACGCTGCATCTCGACCTTATCGCGCTCATCAGTAAGGAAGGTGGGGTGCAGATTTCCGTCTCCCATGTGGCCGAAGGTGCCCACTTCGAGATCGTGCTCTTTGGCGATCCGTTCCACGGCAGCGACCATCTTCGCCAGTTCGCTGCGTGGTACAGTGATATCCTCAAGAATGACCGTCGGCGCGCGTCGTGCCAGTGCACTGAAGGCGGTCCGGCGGGCGCTGGCAAGACGAGTCGCTTCTTCTTCTGAACTGGCTCGACGCACCTCTCGCGCCCCGTGTTCGAGCGCAATCTTCTCGATCTGATCAGCCGCCTCTGCGACCTGTGCCGGATGACCATCCACTTCCATCAGCGTCAGAGCTTCCACGTCTGTCGGCAGACCGATGTGGGCGAATTCCTCCACACAGGCAACAGTTGTGCGATCGAGAAACTCCAGCGTACACGGAATGATCCGTGCTTCAATGATCGCCGAAATCGTCCGTGCCGCATCCGTCATCTGGTCAAAGAGACCGAGCATCGTCGCCTTCGTTTCGGGCGGCGGAATCAGCTTCAGAGTAATCTTCGTCATCACGCCGAGGGTCCCTTCGGAACCGATGAACAGATCTCGTAGCGAGAACCCGGCAACATCCTTCACACACTTGGTTCCCGTCTGCAGCACACGACCATCGGCAAGCACCACCTCCAGAGCCATCACGTAGTCTCTCGTGACACCATACTTGAGCCCACGCAAGCCGCCGGAGTTGTTGGCCACATTTCCACCAATCGTGGAAATCTTGATGGATCCCGGATCTGGGGGATAAAACAGACCGGCCGCCGTGGCCGTATCCGCGATCTTCTGCGTCAGCACACCTGGCTCGACGGTCATCGTCAGATTTGCCGTGTCCACTTCAAGGACCCGATTGAGCTTTACCAGGCATAACACGATGCATCCAGGTGATGGCACGGAACCACCTGCCAATCCCGTCCCTGAGCCACGGGTGACGACGGCCGTCGCCATGTCATTGGCTATGGTGAGGATCGTGGCAACCTGATCGACGGACTCAGGCAGCACGACACAAGTCGGCAGTTGGAAAAGGATCGCCGTTCCATCAAAGGCGTAGACACTCAAATCCTCGGGGGAGGTCCGTACGGCTTCATCCCCCAGCGCCTGCTGTAGCTTTTCGATAACAGTCATTTGGTTTCACCCACAGCGGTCAGTGATTGACCCAACGGGCGTCGTCCAGGTGCTCGACGCGATTCACGTAGTGGACGACCGTGCCTTCACTGCTGAGCCCGAACCGAGAAATGCCTGTGTTGGCCAGCTGGTAGCGAGCACTCGGGACGGGCAGACCATCGAGAAGCGCTTTGAGCAGAGCCGAAAGGAAATCGCCATGACTGACAAGGCCGACGCGCTCATTCACATGTACACTGGCGGCGAGGGCGCGCAGTTGCTCCACGATAGCAATCGCCCTCCCCTGTCCTGCTGCGGGCGTCTCCTTCTCCTGAGTCCACCAGCCGGCATCGGAGATCGTCCCCTCCGTGAACTTTGCTCCCGGCAACTGCTGTTCCAGTTCAGCGGGAGTGACGCCGGTTCTGCCGGCGGGGATGCCTGTCTCCAGATCGGTGAGAAACAACCCACCCGTCTCGTGCACATCAATCCAGATGTCAGCTGGCAGTCCAAGTAGAGCACTCGTCGGCGCCGACGTCTGCAGCGATCGAATCATAGCACTTGTGTAAAGCCGGTCCAGCGGAGGTCGACTGGAACGTTCATGAGGATACAGATGCCGGCCCGCGGCCAAATAACCAGACAGTTGCTCTGCCTGTTCACGACCCAGATCGGTGAGATTCGGATCAGCCACACGTTTTGACACATCTGTCAGCACATTGTTGGCGGATTCTCCGTGACGGATCAGGAATAGGTCCATAGCTCTTCTTGACACTCCAAAGGGGTCAGGGTAGGTTCGGCGCCCGCAAAACACAGGTGGAAAACATCATGTGGCCGACGGTCACGAGCCACACCTGAAAAACATCTTACAACATTTTCCACCATACGAATCACGGTAGGCGATGAATATAACTGTACGGCACGGCGAGGTACAAAAGGCACGCGATGGAGCCATCATCGTCAACCTCTTTGAGGATGCCGATACACTGTCCGGTGCGACGGCGGCTGTCGACAAGGCCTCCGGTGGTCAGATCCGGCGCGTTCGCGACTTGGGTGACTTCACGGGCGCACTGGCACAGACGATCGTGCTGTATCCAGAGGATCGCCGTCGAGTGACGGCGCAGCGCATTATCATCGTCGGCTTGGGACGACGCGGGAATTTTGATCTGGAAAGTGCCCGGCGCGCGTCAGCAGCCGTGGCCCGCCGTCTGCAATTGCTTGGCATCGACCAGGCGACGTCGATCATACATGGTGCAGGTGCGGGAGATCTCGACACAGACGCGGCAGCCCAGGCTCTGGTGGAGGCGGCCATTCTGGCGACCTACCGTTTCGACCATTACATGTCGAAAGCGCCAAAGGGTTCCACGCCGCTGAAGAAGTTGACCATTGTCGAGGCGGATTCCGAACAACTGACCGCCGTGCGCCGTGGTGCCAAGGCGGGGCAGCAGATCGCCACCGGCGTCTGCCTGGCACGGGATCTCTGCAACCATCCCGGCAACACGGCGACACCCACTTATTTGGCTCAACAGGCGCGTCGCATCAGCCGCAACAACAGTCTCACGTGCAAGATTCTCGATGAACCGGCCATGAAAAAACTAGGCATGGGGGCCTTGTTGGGCGTCGCCGCAGGAAGTGCTCAACCACCACGATTCATTATCCTGGAGCACAATCGTCCACCAGGAAAGAAGGCGTCAACCAGCAAGCCACTGGTCTTCGTTGGCAAAGGCGTGACCTTCGATTCAGGTGGAATTTCCATCAAGGGCAGCGCCAAGATGGGAGATATGAAGTTCGATATGTCCGGCGCGGCAGCGGTGATCGGTGCGATGCAGGCAGTGTCTGCATTAGGGCTTAAGCAACACATCGTCGGTCTCGTCCCGGCGACAGAGAATCTCCTCGATGGCAAAGCCTACAAACCCGGTGACATTCTGCGAACAATGTCAGGTAAGACGATCGAGATCGACAATACCGACGCAGAAGGACGACTCATTCTCGCCGATGCCCTGACCTACGCACAACGCTTCAAACCTGCGGCCATCGTGGATCTGGCGACGCTGACTGGCGCTTGTGTCGTGGCGCTGGGGTCTCATGCAACCGGGTTGGTCGCCACGGATGACGATCTGGCACAACGCCTGCAGACTGCTGGAGACACGACAGGCGAGCGTGTCTGGCGGCTGCCACTATGGGATGAATACAAACAGCAGATCCGCAGCCCCGTGGCGGACATGAAGAATTCTGGCGGCAGAGATGGCGGCGCTATCACAGCGGCGGCCCTACTGGCCGAGTTTGCCGGGGATGCTCCATGGGCACATCTGGATATTGCCGGAACGGCATGGTCCCAACGCAGCCAGCACTACACGCCCAGGGGCGGTGTCGGCATCGGCGTGCGCCTGCTCGTAGAGTTGGCACGCAATTGGTCAGCACGCCCGGGGCGTTCGTGATTCTCTCCGACGGAGACATCCGACAACGTCTGAAATCGGGTGAGTTGATCATAGAGCCCGTTGACGACGAACAGATCCAACCTGCCTCCGTGGATCTACGCCTCTCCGACCACTTTCTCAAGGTGGACGAAAATCGGATGGAGGCGATTCGCCTCGAAGAGAAAGTTGCCTACGAAGATCTTCACCAGGAACGCATTGTGATTCCGCCCCACTCGTTTCTTCTGGCCACCAGTGTCGAGCGCATCCGCTTGCCCGATGATCTGACGGCCTTTGTTGAAGGACGCAGTTCCATTGGCAGGATCGGTCTATTTATCCAGAATGCAGGATGGGTAGACCCAGGATTCGAAGGCACTCTGACCCTTGAACTCTACAATGCCAATCGTCTGCCTATTCGTCTACAGGCGGGCCGTCGTATCTGCCAACTGGTTTTTGCGCGTATGGATCGTGCCGCAGAGCAACCCTATCGCGGCAAGTATCAGGGCCAGACCTCAGCCACCGGCAGCCGCGTCCATATGGACACGGACCGCTAGCCACGACATAAAAGAGCATCCCATGAGCAATGCCGCCAGCCTGCACAACGACAGTCTCGTCATCGATTCTCACAATGACAGTGCTGTCGCCCTGATTCGTCGAGGCAACGTGGGCCTGGGCGGCGAACGGCAACCCGAGCGTCAGGAGCGGGCCGGTGCGGTTGCCTATCTGCGTCAGTATCATGACCGCGACGTGCGTATGCAGCTGGATCTTCCGACGATGAGGGCGGGTGGCGTCGACGCCGCCTTCTTTGCGGTAGATACGACACGCGCCTGGGGAAATCATCTGCTTTATGCACTGGATGCGCATGGCTATCTGAAGAGAGAGATTGCCGAGCATCCCGATGATATCCTTATTGCCCTTACCACGAGCGATATCGACACAGCCAAGAGGGATGGTAGACTGGCGGCAGTGCTGGCTGTAGAAAATTCAATCGCCCTCGAACGCAGTCTCTATGCGCTGGAGGCGCTGTACGAATTAGGTGTGCGCACCTTGACGATCACCCACAGTGCTCGCAACGAAGCGGCGGATGGCTGCGAAGTTGCAGGTGGTGGCGGATTGACCGGATTCGGGCGACAAGTCGTGGCTCGAATGAACGAGCTGGGGATGCTGGTGGATGTATCCCATCTCAACGACCAGAGCTTCTGGGATGTCCTTGATGCTTCGACAAAACCTGTCATCGCCAGTCACAGTTGTTGTCGATCTCTGTGTGACAATCCGCGCAATCTCACCGATGAGCAGCTCAAGGCGCTCGGTGCCGCGGCTGGTGTCGTCGCCATCACGTATGTCCCCTTCTTCGTCGACACGTCGGCTCCCTCGATCGATCGCCTGATCGATCACATTCTCCACGCCATCGACCTGGCAGGAGGGACAGCCGTCGGACTTGGGTCCGACTTCGACGGAGGCGGTGATCTGTTGGAAGACGCATCCCACGTCCCGCGGATCACCGATGGACTGTTGCGGCGCGGCGTGGCAGAAGAAACGGTGAAGGCCGTATTGGGTGGCAACACCTATCGTCTGCTCCAGGCGACGATCGACTAACGGCTGCCGTCGCTAGTAAGAGGACCGGGCACGACCAAGCGGAGCCTATAGGTCGCAAGAGCTACAGGTCGTACAGTTCGCCAAACTTCCCCTCCAGGTAATTCATCAGAGCATCGATTCCCAGGGGGCGCCCAGTCACCTCTTCAACCAGCTGGGTCGCGGTAACGCGTCGACCGCGAGAATGCACCTTCTCTCGCAGCCAACTCAACAAGGGCGCCGTCTCACCTCGGGCGAATTGCGCCTCCAGATCACCCACATCGTGGCGTGCCTGAACAAAGAGCTGCGCTGCATACAGATTGCCCAGTGTGTAGGTGGGGAAATATCCGATGAGCCCACTCGACCAGTGGATATCCTGTAATACACCTTCCGCATCATTTGCCGGATGGATCCCCAGATACGACTCCATGCGTTCATTCCAGATGCCGGGCAGATCTGCCACGGCGATCTCGCCCGCAACCAGGGCCTGCTCCAACTCAAAGCGCAGAAGGATATGGAGATTGTAGGTCACCTCATCCGCTTCGACGCGAATCATTGATGCTTCGACGCGATTGACCTCACGATACATCTGCTCGACATCGACATTACGTAACTGGTCCGGAAAAAATTCTTGCATGCGCGGCAGTTGATACTGCCAGAAAGCCCTGGAACGCCCCACCATGTTTTCTAACATGCGAGACTGCGATTCGTGAATGCCCAGCGAAATGCTCTCGCAGACCGGGAGACCAGCCTGTTCTGGCGGCAACCCCTGCTCGTAGAGACCGTGTCCTGTCTCGTGGATCATGCCAAAGAGTGAACTGGTGAGCTGATCAGCTTGATACCTGGTAGTGAGGCGGACATCATCGGGGCCAACGCCACCGCAAAAGGGATGGACGGACACGTCGAGTCGTCCTGCATCCCAATCAAACCCCAGATCTCCAATCACTTGCCGACCAAATGCCTCCTGTTTGGCTATATCCCAATCGCACTGAAAAGAAGGATCCGGCCCACGCTGTCGGTCGAGAATGGCTGTGACGAGAGGCACGAGCCGTTTGCGCAATTGTTCCAGCAGGGGCCCCATCTGCTCTACTCGGGCGTAGGGCTCGAATTCATCGAGGAACGCATTGTAGACAGATCCTTCGTAACCAACAGCGTCGGCGACTCTCAATTGTAGCGAGAGCAGTTTCTCGAGCCAGGGTCGAAACTGTGCGAAATCGTCTGCGATACGCGCTTCAACCCACGCTTCGTGTGCCAGAGATTGCGTCCTGCTCAGCTCGACAACCAGCTGTTTGGGTAGGCGCATGGCTCGTAGCTGCGCGCGACGGGTTTCCCTCACGTTGATCTCGAGGTCCCCTGCCAGGGGCGAATCCGCCAAAGATTCAACGAGATCGGCAAATTGCGGATCGACGAGCTTCTCGTGGTGTAACCCGGCAAGAGTCCCCAGTGCAGACGCACGGCCTTGGGCACCACGCTTCGGCATCTGCGTCTCCTGATCCCAACCCAGCATGCCCGCCGCGTGCCCCAGGTCAGACAATTCGCGGACTCGCAGGCAAAAATCATCGTATGTCTCAGTAGCATTCATTGGAGATTCCTCTCATTCGACCTGGCGTGATTTGCCAGTGTCTCTCGCGTTTTCGTGTCGAAAATTGCACTGGCAGGAACTTGCCAACAGTGACTTGCCTTGCCAACTGGGGCGAATTCACTTTCTTGAACATCCTTCACTCATCCTACTGCCCAGGAAATAATCATGGCTCTGTCCATCGAACAGGTCGATGTGTTCCGTCTTCACATCCCATTCTATGCTGCCCATGTCACGGCGGCCATGCATCGGGCACAGACCCACGACGAAGGCCTCGTGCTATATCGAATCGTACTCAGCGATGGTTCCATCGGCCACGGTGATGGAGCGGGTAGAGCCAGAATCGATCAAGATCTCATCGGCCGCAATCCCTGGGAGATGTGGCTCGACGACTCGATCGGATTCGGACCTCAGATCGCGCTGTTGGATGCCCTTGGACATGCCACCTCGACGCCTGCTCATGCTCTGCTCGGTCAGCAGGTGCGGCAACGCTGCCCGCTCTCATGGTGGGATATTGACATGCCCCCAGAGGATTGGGTGAAGGAAGCGGAGGCCTCCTTGCAGCGTGGTTATACGACATTCAAGATGAAAGCGCGTCCATGGCGAGATATCCACGACCAGGTGGCTACTGTGGGCAAGGTCGTCCCCGACGACTATCGCTTCGACATCGATTTCAATGGTTTCTTGCTCACCTCAGCGCGAGCAGAAGAGGAACTGTCGAAACTGGATGATGTGCTTCATGCGGGAATGTATGAGAGTCCCTTCTATCTCTACAAAGATCTGACGGGCGCTCGGATACTTCGTGAACGAGTACGCAAGCCCATTGTCGAGCATTTTCGCGACGAAGTTCTTCACGAACATGCCAGCGATGGCTTCGTCATAGGCGGCACGATCAATTCCATGCGCCACCAAGCGTCAATGGCAGCCGGATTCAACAAGCCCTTTTGGCTGCAGCTGGTCGGTGCGGGCCCGACAACGGCCTTCGCCCTGCACTTTGGCTCCGTTCTGTCCCACGCACAGCTGCCCTACATCACCTGTCATGAACTGTTCGAGAGCGACCTGCTCACGAACCGCATAGAGATCATCGACGGCTATGGAACCATTCCAGAGGGACCCGGTCTTGGCGTGGAGGTCGACCCAGCAGCGATCGAACGTTATCGAGTGGACCCGCAGGAACCGACGCCCAAGCAGCGATACCAACAGTTGAAGAGGATACTACACGTTCGCTGGCCCAGTCCCTCAGGACAAAGATCCTGGAGTTTCACGGATGAAGGCCGCTATCAAGCGGCCTTCTACGCCGGCTCGCTTCCTGGTTTCCAGCAGGGCGTTCACCTGGACGTGGAGGAAGACGATGGCAGTGCCAGCTTCTCCACTGCGCATGCAGCTCTGGCCGCAAAGGGACGATAGACTCACTTCTTCTGTTGCTGGATATCACCGAAATCGGTGAGACGATAGCCAATGTCAACATAGTCGAGGAGCCGGCACAGAGACCGCAGGGCGACGCCGAAACCGTCGACGCCACTGACGCCACCGAACTGACCGCCGCCCTTCAGATGGGGTTCCAGGTCGAGGAAAACACCCGCGACACCTTGCTTGCGCAATTTTCTCGTCAGTGCGGGCAGGCGTTGCCGGAAATCTCGCAGGATCGCTTCGTGGGAGGAGTCTCCCTCATCTGCCGGTACAAAGTTCTTCAAACGCTCCTCATCGACAAAGCCCTGCCATTCCAGTGACGGATCGATGCGATAGTCCTTGATATGCATCCAGCCAATGCCCGATTTCATCGCTTCATACTCGGCCAGGGTCTCGTCTGGACGCAGATTCTGACTGGACAGGTTCCCGCCATCGAAGATCAGGTAGAGATTCGGGTGTGACACCTTGCGATATAGTTGTCGCAAGAGTTGGCCATTCTGACCAATGAGATTGGCCTCTACCTCAAGTCCAAAAAAGACTCCCCCCCGTTCACACGCTTCGGCGATCGACCTGAGTCGATCAGCCGCCTGCTCCAGATAGTCTGCCGGGTCTTGGCCGCGCGGATGATAAAATGAGAAGCCGCGAATCAGCTTGGAACCAAAGGCGCCAGCAAGATCGATGGCGCGCGCGACATCCTTTTTCAGATAGCGGTCGAAGGGGACGAAGGCATTGTGGCTGCCGTCTTCAATATCGAGGAGTTTCACTTTGCCGATGGGGGAGCCGATGGATGCAACCTGAATGCCAAAATCTTTGTGCATCCGAACCAGTTGCCGGATCTGGGACTTGGTCAGCTGCATCGCATTCTTGACCTCACCCTTTCCCTCGACATCAACGAAGCGCAAGCTGTAGTATCCCATGCCGAGGGCGGCGAGCATGGTGAGTTGGCTGACGGCCTTCTTGTCGACGGGACCTTCGTCAGCGAAACCGCTCAGCAGAATTTCTGGACGAGACATGGCTTAACCTTCTGATGACTCGTGATGGATTCTCTTCGTGAAAATATAGGGTGTTTCGTTGCTTGAGATTGGTTGCTGGCAGTCGGGTCAGCGCCCCTCCTCAACCACCAACCGCCCCGCCGTAAGTTGCGTCAACTGATCACGGATATGCGCCAGATCGCTAAGGGGCCCACGCAGATGCAGGCGTGTCGTGTCTGAAAAACTCTCTTCAACGACCTCAACCGCCGCATACTTCCCTATCGCCACGCGACTGACCTCATAACGTTCGTAGGGAAGATGGACGATCAGATCCTCGCGGTGGACCTTCAGTTCGCGTGGTACAATGGCAAGAACCTGCTGCACGGTCTGGGTATAGGCACGAACAAGGCCCCCCGTTCCCAGCTTCGTTCCGCCAAAATATCTCACAACGACCGCAACGACGTCACCTAGTTCATCATGTTCAACGACCACAAGCGCTGGGCGTCCCGCAGTGCCGGACGGTTCACCGTCGTCACTCATCCCATGTGTAACGGTGGCCCCGTGGCCGACTTCGAAGGCATACACATGATGCGAGGCGTCGGGATAACGTTGGCGGACGGAGGCAATAAAGGCCCGAGCCGCTCCAACAGTTGGCGCCGGGCCGGCCAACCCGATGAAACGGGAGCGCTTCACTGCGATCTCGACAGAAGCTTCTGCCGTGGGTACCTGGTAGCCGACCGTCACAGTTGAATCTTCCAACGTTCCAACAGTGAGCGCCTAGGGGACGTAGGTCTCTTCTTCTTCCTGAATGCGGAATTCAGGCGCCAGATTCTCAAAGGCTGCGCTATCGGCGTTCCACATGAGATGAACAGAACCAGTCGGTCCATTGCGTTGCTTGCCGATGATAATCTCCGCGACACCTTCAAGGGACGCACCGTCAGCCGATTTGAGTCCATACAGGTCAGGTCGGTAGATAAACATGACCACATCGGCGTCTTGCTCAATGGAACCAGATTCGCGCAGATCCGACAATTGCGGACGACGATCAGTACGTGACTCTGACGCCCGCGACAACTGCGACAGAGCCAGGACAGGAACGTTGAGCTCCTTGGCGAGAGCTTTGAGACCACGAGAGATGCGTGACACCTCTTGTTCGCGACTCTGGATGTTGTCGTGGCTCGTCATCAGCTGTAGGTAGTCGACGACGACCATGCCGATGCCGTGCTCTCGTTGCAGGCGGCGCGACTTTGCTCGCGCCTCCAAAACGGTGATTCCTGGTGTATCGTCGATGTAGATCGGCGACTGCGCCAGGCGCCCGACATTTCGCGTCAGATGCATCCAGTCCTCATCACGTAGCCTTCCCGTGCGCAGCTTTTGCAGATCGACACGGGTCTCGATACACAAAAGGCGCTGGGCAACCTGAGTCTTGGACATTTCGAGACTGAACACAGCGACACCGGTGCCCGAGTCGACGGCCGCATTGCGCGCAAAGGCCATTGCCAGTGCCGTCTTGCCGACGCTTGGTCGAGCAGCAAGAATGATGAGATCACCTGGCTGAAAGCCGGACGTCATATCATTCATATCAGTAAAACCCGTATCGACACCCGAGACAGTGCTGACACGTTCGTGTGCACGTTCGATCTGCTCGAAGGTCTCTCCAAGAACCGTCTCTAGCGATTCGAATCCCTGGCTCAGACGTCTTTCTGAAAGACTGAAGATTCGCTGCTCTGCCCAATCGATGAGCTCGTAAACATTGCTCTGACCTTCGTAGGCACGATTGGAAATTTCTGAAGAGGCCTCGATCAATCCACGACTCAGTCCACGATCGACGACGATCTTGGCATGGTGTTCGAGATTGGCTGCGGAGGCAACGCCTGCAGCCAGCTCCGCCAGGTAGACGACGCCCCCCGCCTCGTCGAGACGACCCGCCACCTTGAGTTCTTCGGCGACCGTGAGTTGATCGACGGGCTCACTACGCTCGTAGAGACGGATCATCGCATTATAGATATGGGCATGGGGTGCGTTGTAAAAAATGCCCTCATCAAGCATTTCGATTGCTCGCCCCACAGCACGACCATCAAGAAGCATCGCCCCAATAACCGCCTGCTCAACCTCCACCGCCTGCGGTGGCACACGACCAAGTCCTGGCCCCCCTGCTGGACCCGAACCACGAGGTTGGTCCCTGCCATTGCCACGTTCTGAGTATGGAGGCGGCCCGGAGTCGGGTGGTGGTCCCTGGGTCATCTGCAATCCTCAGCCAAGCTCATAGTTCGACCCCATCAAAGAGACGTCGCACAGTCTTCACATCCTCCCACGTATCACGTTTGTAGGAAGCATTTCGCAACAGGGCTGCAGGATGATACGTGACCACGAGTGGAATTCCTTCGTACGTATGCTGCTGCCCCCGCATACGGGACAGACTCAGATCCGAGCGCAACAACGCCTGTGAGGCGAATTTGCCAAGACAACAGATTACCTTCGGAGCCACCATCCTGATCTGTTCCTTGAGATAGGGCTCACAGTTGGAGACCTCCTCCGGCAGCGGGTCGCGATTATTCGGCGGCCGACATTTGAGAAGATTGCAGATGAAAACATCCTCGCGTCGCAATCCCATGGCCTCGATGATTTTCGTCAACAATTGGCCCGCCGCTCCAACAAAAGGTTCTCCCAGTTGATCCTCATCGGCACCGGGGGCCTCCCCAACGAAGAGAATGTCCGCATCGGCACTCCCCGCGCCAAACACGAAGTGATTCCGTGTGTGTCCCAGTTCGCACTTCGTGCACTCACAGATCTGCTGGCGAAATGCTTCCAGGCTATCGTGGCCGGACGCTTGTGGCGTTGGTGGTGCCTCCATCATCTGGGAATCTGGTTCACCCGCTGGCTCAACCTGTGCCGCTTCAACCTGTGCCACTTCAACCTGTATCTGATCAGGCGCCGCCGCCGGCTGGGACATGTCGGCAGGCATGATGAATTGGCGACCTTCGAACAGGACCAGGTCCTCCAGGGCACGTCGCACCTGGCGAAGTGTCTCTTGCGGGGAGACCTGTTCATCGGGCGAAGGATCCATGGCGTTGGGTGGCGTCTTAGAAATGGTAGGTGGGCGGACGAGTGAATCAACGAAAGGCGTGATGGAGGTGACGCCCTCAGTATCGGCGCGTGAAGATGACGGGGAGCTCTGTTGCTGTCAAACAATCTCAGATCACGACGGAACTCACGAGGTGAACCGACGCAACACCTCGTCGAGAATACGGTCACCAACATCTAACTTGTCCATCTTGGGAAACGTCTGTTCAGACGTCGCGTCAACGAAGGTAACCACGTTGGTATCGACCGCGAATCCGGCGCCTGCCTGCTGCAGATCATTCAATACGACAAAATCAGCGTTCTTCTTTTCCAGTTTCTTGCGTGCCTGATCCAGTCCCTGTCCAGTCTCCATGGCAAAGGCGACGAGAAGTCGGCTCCCTTTTTGGGTACCGAGAATCGCGGAGATGTCTGGGTTTTCGACGAGTGCGATCGAATCGAGTCCCGCCTCGCGCTTCAGTTTGGTGTCAGACACACTCACGGGCCGGTAGTCGGCGACAGCGGCGGCCATGATCGCCGCGTCACATCCATCGAAATGATCCTGGCAGGCCTGCAGCATGTCCAAAGCACTGCGGACGCTGACCACTTCTACTCCTGGTGGGGTCTGCAGATGGGTTGGCCCCGACACCATCACGACTGAGGCACCGCGCTCACGAGCCCGTGTGGCAATCGCATAACCCATCTTCCCGGAGGAGCGATTGCCGATGAATCGTACGGGATCGAGATCCTCGAAAGTTGGCCCCGCCGTGACCAGAAGTCGACGGCCATCGAAGTCATCATCCTGCAGAATTCTGCCGGCTGCCAGGCGCTGTTCGACGGCCGAAATGATGGCCTCGATCGAGGCCATCCGCCCCTTGCCACTGGCCCCTGACGCAAGGGGCCCCGTCTCCGGGTCGATCCAGCCCACACCATCCTGACGCAGACGTACACAATTTGCCATCACCTGCGGATGAGTCAGCATGTGCTCTTCCATCGCCGCCGCGACCATGGTGGGCGCCTGCGTGGCCAGGTAGATGCAGGTCAGCAGATCATCTGCCAGTCCATGGGCCATTTTGCCCAACGTATTGGCTGTCGCTGGAGCCACAAGGAACAAATCTGCCCACTGGGCAAGGCCTACATGCAGGACAGGAAATTCGTGCGTCGAGGCGAAGAGATCCGCCGAAACCGGATTCTGCGACAACACGGCGAGGGTCGTATCCGTCACGAATTGCTCGGCGTGCACTGTGCGAACGACACGTACCTGGGCACCACGAGCAAGCAACTCGCGAATGAGAAGAGGTGTCTTGTAGGCAGCGATTCCGCCAGTCACTGCCAACAGAATCCGTCGCCCCTCAAGAGTCATGGGGGGCCTCACCAAGGAAATTTGATGAGTGTACGGTCCGCACGGCATCATGTATCTGCTGGGCGAGTTGCTCGGCATCGATTTGCTCAGAATTGAGCACGAGATCATAGATACTCATGTCTTTCAGATCGATACCATAGTAATCGGAATACCGACTGTGTTCCGATTTTTCTCGCTCTCGCACCGCGTCGATGGGATCCTGCTGGCTCTGCTCATCGCGCCCGCCCACTCGGCTGGCACGGATGTGGATATCAGCGGCGATCCAGACCTTGAAGGCCTGCAGTTGATGTCGATGGGCCATCCATCCTGTGACACGACCTTCCAGCACTGCTCCAGGTTGTTGTCCGGCGAATTCAACCATGCGCGCATCCAGGCAGCGATCGATCTCGTCATTCTCTTCCGCGAGAATACCAAAGTCTGCCAGCGACAAGTTTCGCTCTGACGCGAGATCTCTGAAAATCCGACCAGCATTCACGTAGGGCCGACCACTGAGTTCGATCAGGTGCCCACAGAGCGTGCTGGTTCCGCTACCAGGTAATCCGCTGATGGTGATGAGAAGTGACACGATCAGGCCAGATTTTGCACCTGTTCACGCAGGCGCTCGATTTCTTCCTTGGCGTCCACGGCGGCGTGGATGATGTCACTGGCCGATGCCTTCGAAGTAATCGTGTTGATCTCCCGGTGTAGTTCCTGAAGGAGAAAATTGAGACGCCTACCGACTTCTCCACCCTCGTCGAGGGCGCCGACGAATTGCTCTATATGACTGCGGAAGCGGACGATCTCCTCGGTGATATCACTGCGCTCGGCAATGAGGACGATCTCCGTCATCATGCGATCTTCATCTAACTCACCTGGCTGAAGCAGCTGGTCAATCCGCTCCCGCAAGCGCTCTCGCGCCCGTTCCTTTTCTCCCTGAGCCCATTCGTCAATCCGGCCAACCAGATCCGCAATCGTCGCGATCCGAGCCCGCAGATCGCCGACGAGGGTCTCCCCTTCGCGACTTCTCATCTGCTCCAGATCTGCGGCGGCCTTGTCGAGAGTCTCAAACAGAAGTCGAGCGAGTTCGTCGAGATCTATACCGGTGGCCTCAGTGCGAAACAAACCTGGCAGTCGCCCCAGGGCTTCAAGAGATGGCTCCTGATCTTCGAGCCCTGCCATCTGCGCGAGTCGCTTGAACTCCTTGATGTATTGGGCAGCCACGTCCTCATTGAGACGCGGCAGAGAGCTTTGTTCCGCCGTCTCTTCCACCTCGATGTGCACGGTGACTTTGCCACGACGAAGTCGTGTTTGCAGCCGTTCGCGAATCTGCGGCTCAAGTTCCTGCAGACTGCTTGGAGAACGAATCTGCAAGTCCAGAAAACGTCCGTTCACAGAACGCAGCACCACCCGCAGTCGGAGTCCATCGGACTCGACGCTCGCGTTGCCAAAACCAGTCATGCTGTAGATCAACTCCGCCACTTTATTTCCATCCCTATTTTCTGTTGCAATTTTCAGTTTCCACTATCAACAACAATCTGAACGGTCTCGGAAAATCCCGTCAACTGTGTCTGAAATGACACCTGAAGAGAGACCTTCCACAGTTGTGTTGCAGCAGCGATCCAAACGTGCTGATTTTGCTCATCGATGGCGACATCCTCGGTACCCGGCACATTGTCCCAATGCAGCAGCGGCACGCCGGAACCGGTATAGGCGACAATGTCTGTCGGTCCCGCCACCCAAACGTCACCCCTTACGTCACCTGCGTCGAGGGCGACAGCGGGCTCCGGGAAAGGCATGGAAATCTCGAGAGGTACCTGCCCTCGGGTCAGTTGCAGCAACTTGATGCCATCCTCCGCCAGAACCCAGGCATTTGATCCGTTGGCAGAGGCATCGATCTCAATCAGACCAGCAATCTGGGTCCACTCGGAAACACGACGTCCATCCGCATCGAAGAGTAAAACACGTTCACCCGTCGGATCGGCGATCCACAGTGCCCCTGATTGCACGGCCAATTCAACCTCGCCCTCGAAGGTTCCATCAACCTCCGACAATTGCAGCGTGTCTGCCATGGCGTCCAGATCAAAGGAGTACACCTCAAAGCCGAATCTATCCACAACCCACCCGAGTCGACTTGCTGAATCTATGGCCAGATCTCCGCCGCCTTCGATATCCACAGCGATTCGATGGATGTCACCGGCCGAATCGATCCGGTGAAGACTACGAAAGCGACGATCGCTTACCCAACAATCGCCAGTAGCACCGTCTACGCCGATGGCAGAAATCGAGAGAAATCGGCCCTGGGAGAACAGTCCTGTCCGACCATCGGGGCTCAGACGCCAGACCAGCCCACTGCCTCGATCTGCGAGCCAGCTGATTTCCGGACCGGGTGTCGCCAGACGCGCATCGCCAACAGACACTTCTCCCTCGTCCTTGACGAGCATGGACATACGGTATTGATAGATCTCGCCGTTGGTAACGTCCCCATCGATATAGGACGACTCCGACGCGAGCAAATCAAAAGTCTCCGCGCCCTCAGGGCCCCCAATCCGGTAGATGCGCACGCCATCCAGATCGGACAGACCTGTCAGATCCCACTGCAGCCGAACCTGCCCGTTATCTGCCAGTGCACCGAGGGGTGCGAGCAAACTCAGTGGACTATCGGCGTCTGGATCTAGTGGGTTTCGCCGCTGACGATCAGCACAACCGCTGACCAGCAGTGCAACAAGGGCCACACCCAGCAAGAAATGTTGTCTCATAGAGGTCTGCGTTTCATGCCTAGAAGAATACGAAATAGGCAGTGAGGACGAGTCCAGCTTCCATCACGAGAAAAGCAGCCCCGGCGATGCGGTCGTAGCGCTCGGCTTCGTCGAAAGCATCTTCGCGTCGCCGTTCACCGGCAGAGGATAGATAGCGATCGTAGGCATCATCCCCACGCCCACTGCTCCAATGGGCGATCGCGGCCCCCCCCGCGGCAAGAGCAGCACTGGCAATCACCGTACGACGCCAAATACTGCGTTTGCTGCCCGACTCGAGTCGAGCGTAAGACGCCGCCCCATTCGTTCTCGGCGCCGCCGGGGTTGTCTGTGCAGAAACTCGGTCACCCCGGCTGTCGCCCTGCATCAAAAATCCTGAACTGACTTGGCCAGCCAACGAACCGGCCAGACTTCCGCGCCAGAGCATCTCAGCTGCGGTCATGGAAGCAGTGGAACCGACCCCAACCCATCCGGTGACGCGTGGCATCTCTGGCCCCAAACTCATAGACCTGCTCGTAGACCCCGTCGAGGTCCCGGCCGAATCTGCCACAGGGCCTAACCCGACTTGTGCACCCGCCAACACCGGCAGCGACCATAGGAGGAAGAAAGAGAGTGTCTTCATCTCAGGGCACTCTGAGCTGCGAACAGATACACCGTCCCGGTCTGCGTTGTGACCGTCAACAGGTCTCGTGCCAACACCACAGGCGTGTGGACGGGTCCATCCAGTTCGAGTGACCAGATTTGTGAACCCGACTCCAGCGATAGCGCCTCCAGTATTCCGGCACTGCCAGCTACGTAGACAACCTGATCAGTCATCGCCACAGTCGAACGGATAATGCCAGCGGCTTCGTAGCGCCAAAGACGATGTCCATCCGCAGTGTTGAGTGCATAGACACCCCGATCACTACTTCCTACCACCAAGGTCTCTGCGCTCACACTGAGACCGATTGCAGGTAGACCTGAGATTTCCGAGGACCATACGACGACTCCCGCTCGGGTAAGGCACCATATACGACCATCTGCGGTCGCGGCAAAGATATGTTCCTGCGTCGCCGAAGGCTGGCCTCGAATGGCTGCGCCCGTATCACCTAGTCTCGCCTGCCAGGCGATCGTTCCGTCGCTCAATTCCAAGGCCATAATCGCCCCATTTTCCCCACCCACGATAGCCAGGGTCTGCGTGAAGACGGCGCCCGTTGTTGGATAATGTGGCAGCATCACAGACCAGATTTGTTCACCCTCTGAACTCGAAACGGCCAGTAACTCCCCTGAACTGGTCACGACAAGCGCCGTGTCACCCCGTCCAGAAATGGGCTCACACGCGTGATCTTCGATCTCCCAGGCAATCTTCCGCGTGCAACGATGGTAAGCACGCACGCGCGGTTTTCGGCCCGCCTCGGATGTCAGCAATAGATCGCCGACGTCTCCGATGATGGCGGGAGGACCGCACAACGCTGCTTTACTGCCCTTGCGTCCGATGCGATCGCCAGTGGCCAGGTCGAATGCATACAGCCTCTCGCCTTGTGTGGCCTGAACAAGCAACGAACCCGCAAGCAACGCACCTCCCACCGGAGGCGAGCCTATATCGTGCGACCACAGCAATTCTAGTGGCGGTGCGGGGCCTTCTGCCACCGACGAAAGACCACCTTCACCTCCCCCTGTGACCAGCCAATTTCCACGACCGGAGTCGAGAGGCGTGAACAGTGTCCCGCCACCACACCCACTGAGCGCTACAAGTAGGAACAGCCATCGACAGCGCCTCATCAGTAGTCCCAGCCGAAGAAGAAGTCCCAGCGTGTGTGATTCTCGACAGACGAGAAATCGGTACGACGCGAGGCATCGAGTCGCAGCACAAAGAAGCCCCCCAGGGCGATACGTGCTCCTGCACCCACGCTGCCTCGCCAATCCCCGAAGTCGTCGTTCCAGGCATTACCAGCGTCGACGAAGAAAGCTCCACGGAAAGCACTGAAATCGATCAGACCAAAGGGAAAGGCGAAGATCATGCGGTCTAACAACGGAAATCGGAGTTCGTGGTTCGCCAGAATCAAATTTCGTCCCCAGAGGGAACGCCACCCATAGCCTCGCAGCGTCCAACTCCCCCCCAGGGCGTAGAATTCAGGCACGTCGCCACGACTCTGAAGCGCCAGATAACGAATACCAAAAGATGAGCGCTGCGACAGACGGTGATAGTGACGGTAGTCGGCGAAAACGGTTGTGTTGAAGGGGCGAGAGCGCTTGAAGTCAACGGTTTGCCCTATGCCGAAGCTATAACGGGTCCCCTCCAGCGGCCCCGTTGGGATCCACAGACTGTTGTCATGGGTATAGGAGAGTTGATTGGACACCAACCAACCATCGAGATTTCTGCCCTCGAATTCTCTGTCGATGTCGGCGTGTCGTAGAGATAGTCGCGTCGTAAGGCGATCCTGTCGGCTGAACGGATAACTCAGCTCGACGTACCCTCCCGTTCGCTTCTCGCGCACGAAGCGGCCAAAGGTGCTCGTAAAACGATCATTGAGGCGAAACACACCCCAGCCCACATTCAGTTGACGTGCAAGTTGCCGCCGCCCAAAGGCGATGTTCAGCCCATCGAAAAAGCCGGTCTCACTACCAGCGATATGTGAGAGGATGAAATAGTACTGGTCGTCGCCCAGGACATCACTCAGGGCAACCTGGACGCCACCGGACGTGCCAAAGAGTGGGTCTTGTGAGATCTGACTCTGCGCCACATCGATCGACATGCGTCGTTCGTATTCCCGCAAGGAAATCGTCGTTTCTGCATCATCCTCTAGGTCAACCAACAACGTATCCCATCGCGGCAATGTGTCGACGACGACGACAGCGAACTCAGGGTCCTCGAGCTGCACCTCATCGAGATCGATACGGAAGATGTGAAATCTTGCGGCCTCATAGCCGGTGACGAGCAGACTCTGACCATCTGCTGTCCAATCCGGATCGAAAACACCCGTCAGTGTTTTACTGAAACGCCGCAGGCCGACACGCAATCCTTGTTCGTGCTCAGAATCGACTCGTAGCCCGTAAATGTCGAACATGCGCGCACGGTTCGAGCTGAAAGCGATCCACTTGCCATCTGGAGACCAGGCGGGTTGTTGATCTATATAGGATCCGTCTGTCAAGCGCTTCGTCGTACCCTCTCGCAAATCATACCGATAGAGGTGGTAGATGCCTTCGCGATCCGCGTCGGCGCGATCGGAGCTGAAGACGAGATAGTCACCAGCCGGATGCCAGTCCGGGTCACGATCGTGGGACAGATCGTCTGTCAGTGACTGCAATTCCCCCGTGTCAGCGTCCACGAGAAACAGATCCATCTGGCCACCGCGTCGTGCACCCGCCAGAGCCAGCCGATCTCCAGTGGGAGACCATGTAGGCGAACTGAGGGCGACGAGCTCGTCATAGGCGTGTTCACGAAGTGACTCACCCGTCTCCATGTCCCATAGATAGAGGCGGTCACGTCCGTTGTATTTGGCGACGAATGCCAGCCGCCTGCCATCTGGAGCGACACTGAGACTTGCCTCGATCGGATGGAGCGACTCGAAATCAGCACGACGCTCCCCCTCCACAACGATTTCAGGTTCGCCCTCGCCCTCGCCCTCGCCCTCGCCGTCGACACGCGCTTTGGCGATGCGTGTATACCCCTTCGAATTCCGGAAGAAGACAAACTGCTCGGTCGAGTCACCGGACTCATGGAATGGCACGATCGAGGGTTTGAGATTGTAGCCTGTTTTGGTCAGCGCTTCAGCCATGCGACTGGGCGGGTCCGCCTGCTCGATATCGGGCAAGTATCTCTTGTTCAGATCGTAGACCCAGTCCTCATCCAGATCCGACAGCTTGTCACCCGTGACGGCAACGAAGATTTCTGCGAAGGTCTCTGCCCGCCACCAGTTGTCCAGCAGGCGTGCGAAAATATCTGGTCCATATCTGGCGGCCATGAAATCACAGATCGACTGGCCTTCCTTGTACATCTGAAAGGTCCCGTAGATCGCACTCATGCGCGCGATCGGTACCAGACGACCGGAAAACAGGGCATCACGAATGATCATGTCGCCCGTACTGTCCCACTTGCCAGACAGGTGCTCGGCGAGGCCCTCTGAAAACCACAATGGCCCCCGGTGCATATTCGTGATCCCGCGATCGGCAAGGACACGACGAATCTTGTCGAACTGAAAAACGTGGACGAGCTCATGATGCAGAACACGATCGAATTCTGCATACGAGCCATTCAGCGGCATCGCCACGCGCCCTTTGAGGAACTCCGTGAATCCAGCCACGCCTTCTGGCAACATCCCAGGGATGACGTTGGTCTGCTCGAAGTAGATGTGGGAGGAGTAGAGGATTAGTGGGATGCGCCGCCTCACGTTGTGTACCAACTGGCGCTCGACGGAGCGGAAGTTTTTCTCTGCGGCGCGTGCTGCGAAAGCGGCTAGCTCGCGTTCTTCTTCGTAGAAATAGACATCGAAATGGGTCGTCTCGAGGCGCTGCCACGTAAACTCATCGAACTGAATTTTGTTCTTGCCGAAACGGTAGAGCTGCGCCGAACTGGCCGTCGGCAGCAGCCAACCGCTTATGGCCACCATGAGAAGCCAGCGACCAAATTTTGCAGATCTGAATCTCATGGGATGGCCTGACGAAGATGACCACCAAAACCACCCGATTCCTCCACGGGACGATGAATTGTTACGCGTCGCCCTGCCGCAACGCCGTGATGGAACGCATCCGTCGCAGTGACCCCCCTGGTCATCCGCGTGACCACCCGTGGATTGTGATAGCGATAGAAATCCTGAAGTTGGTCATCACCGTGCCATACAAGTTCTGTTGAAGCTTGCTCGGGTTCGGTGACACGCCCCCGTCGTGCCTGGAGCGCGAGCTTCTCGTGAAATCCCTGCGTCACGCCCGCGTAGAACCGCATTCGTTCTTTGTTATCCATTAGGCCCTGTTCCACCCGATAGCGATCCCACAGACGTGGCAGCAATCCATGTAGAAACCCATAGACGTAGTCCGCCATTTCCAGGTTCGTCCGCGTTCCATAGATCTCCAGCACCGTACCTTGTCGGTCTCTGCCCGGGTCGTAGGAGTGCGCCCAGAGCACTTCGACAAAAAAGAAATCACTCAACAACATGGCCACCCACAGTTCCCATGCCGGGTGGCGCCCCTTTACCTCGCCCAGAAGTCGGCGTTCGAAGTGGCGATCTGCATCTGAACGCACCAGGTCGATATTGTATTCAAGTAACAACCTGCGCGCTTTACGCATGGCCGCCTGCGCCTCGTTTTCATTGGAACTCCCTGCCAGAGACAACAATTTTCGCACGAGGCGAATGACCCGTTCTTCCTGCGGCCCTGCGTGTCCACTGGCAGCGTCCGGTTGAGAGGAGGCCTTCGAGTCACAGCGAAGTCGTTCGCAGGCGTCGGCGAAGGCGGAGCCGTGGGCGGTCTCGTCCGCTGGCTGCAACACCTCATCGACAAATTGATGGGCCATCTCGTGTCGCAAGGTATCAAGAACCCGTGACCATGGATCCCGTTGAATATGCCTGGAACTGATCTTCAGCAGACGGTGGGTACCGTGCCACGCGCCCAACGTCTGATCACTATCTGCCAATTGGATGATCGGAAGACGCAAAGCGTCTCGCAGAAACTCGTGATTGTAGTGTTTCCACCACTTCGCCAGCGTTCGCAGCCAGGCGTTGGATAACTCGGGCGTCGGGGGCCCCGTCATCTCTATTTCAGCAGCGTCAAGAAACAGCGCGAAGGAAGGATGGCGTGAAACGGCCCTGGTAAACGTCGGCGACGGGCCCCTTCATCGTCAACGCGTAGTCTTCATCCACATCGATGTACAGGGATCCACCCGGTGCCTTCACCGTGACGGGGGTCTTCACCAGCCCGAGACGAACTGCAGCACTGGCGACAGCACAAGCGGAGGAGCCTGAAGCTTGCGTCTCCCCTGCTCCTCGTTCCCATATCAGGATGTCGAGTCCGTGTGGTCCGGTTGGAACGGCCAATTGCACATTCGTCCGCTTCGGAAACAATTTGTGATTTTCAAGCAGAGGCCCAAAATGTAGTAACTCATCTCGAGACCACGACTTGCCCTTCTCACGGAACACCACGCAGTGCGGATTTCCGACGCTGACCCCCGTAAAGGAAAAAGACTCAGTCCCAACCTTGATCGGACGTTCAATCAGTTCCTTCACCTTCAACGTGCAGGGCAAGGCCCCAGGTTCAAAGGTTGCCTCCCCCATCTCGACCGTGGCGTCACTGGCTTCACGGTACTTGTCGAGGTGAAGATCGATGGCCACGAGACCACCCTTGGTCTCCACCGTGAAGGATTTGCGACGGGTACGACGGCTCGCGTACAGATATCTGGCGAAGATCCGCAATCCATTGCCGGATTTCTCCGCCTCGCTGCCATCGGGATTATAAATCCTGACGCCAAAGTCAGCTCGCTGAGAGGGCGCCACGGCCAGTATCCCATCGGAGCCAGCGCCCCAATGTCGATCACATACAGCGCGGATATTTTTCGGGGTCAGACGGAAATTGAGATCATCGGGGTCGAGGGCGATGTAGTCGTTGCCCAAGCCATGCCCCTTGAAGAAGGCGTTCTTCATCGGTCGGCTGAAACTGTCGAAAGAGGATCAGGAGACGGCGATTGGATTCTTCGCCGTACTGGCTACACAGCGATCGCAGCACCGGCTAAGCAACGTAGAGTGCGACGCGGTGAGCGTCAATGCGATCGGGATCTGACTAACTCTCCAGGCCGCTAGCGGAGTAGCAACAAACTTCGCGATTGCAACAGCTGGCCCACTCGCAGTCTGTAGAAATATCGACCAGAGGCAACCTCATGACCTTCATCGTCTTGCCCCAGCCAAACAATCTGATGCTGTCCTGGACTCATGATCTTACCTGCCACCAGCGTACGGACTCGTTGGCCCAGAATATCGAACATCTCGAGACGAACTCTGCCACGACTACTCAGGTCAAAGGGAATCGTCGTCGTCGGATTGAAGGGATTCGGATAGTTGACGCCCAGATTCGTCACCTGAGGCACTGCGGCAGTGACCATCACCGACCAACTACTGCCATCAGCCGCCAGAACTTCGACCGCCTCGAGTTGGTCATTGATCAAAGCGGGCTCTACACCCGTGAAATTCAAGAGAGGACCCTCACCAGAAACGGTGCCTGCATCAGGTCCGGCAAGGACCAAGGCCAAGCGCCGCCGACCCTGTGTAGCAGGCCAACTGTGCATGCGAGGAACTGAACCCTCAAATGCTGTCCCATCGAATGAGACCTGTGCCGAAGCAGGAATCAGCAGTGTCAATCCTGAGATGGCACCCAGATCCTCCCCATGAAGAATCCCAGACTCAGATACCCAGACTCGACCTTGCGGCGCGGCGAGCCTGGCCGACGAAAGAACACGCATGCCGATGCGGCCAAAGTTGTCGGCAAGGAGCATGAAGTCGTCGAAATTCACCCGCTCGTCGCCATTGAAGTCGGTCAGTTGGGCGACGGCCCAGTCCGAACTGCTGGACCGCGTCTCCCCATAGTGACGGACCAGGACGCCAAAATCTGCGAGATTGACGCGATTGTCGTCGTTGGCGTCGCCGGCTGGTAACAGAGCCAGCGCACTCGTATCCGGGGCAACCCAACGGAACGTGAGGTGTCGACGAGAGGAATCGACGCTAACCGTGTCGCCGACGACGATTCCCTGAAGATGCGTCGCCACCTTCGCGAAGATTCGGTAGGTCCCAGCCGGAATCTGATCCAGAGTGAATCGACCCTGATCAGTCAGACTCACCTGAATTCCGGGCTGCAGTCGATCTTCGTCATTCAGAGAGGAAAACAGCGTATCATCCGCTGAATCGATGAACAGGAGTGTCGCGAGATCTCCGTTGATGGCAGTGGTTCCACGCTGCTGAACCTGAATCTGGCCACTGACAAAGACATCACGCACAGTGAGCTTGGTCGAGTCCCGTAGGACAGGTTCGATCCAAACACCGGTTCCTCTCTCCACGACCGCACTCCGTCGGTTGGCGGTTTCTTCATCATCCACAGAGAGGAAGGTCGAGGCCTCCACATTGGCCAGGAAATGCAACCTTGCCACCAGGACGGGTTCCACAGATGTGGTCAGTGGTGTCACACCACCTGGCACGGTGGAGATAAGGGTCAGATCCACCTTCCCTGTGGAGTCGAATACCCCACTATGGTAACTATTGATCGCCGTGGTGAAAGAACCCGCAAGATCGCTGGCAACGCGGAAGGGTTTATTTTCATCTGTCTCAGAGGGGATCAACTGCAGCGCCGTGGGCTCATAGGTCATGAACACGGAAATACCGGCGATATCATGGTCTGCAAGTGTCAGATAAATCTCAGCAATTAGCGTATCACCGAGGCTGACACGGGGTGCATTCGTCAGCTTGACGTCGATCAGTGGTGCCGGCAGTGAGGTTGCACTCGCCGGTGCTGAGGGCGCGGAAGGAAGGCCTTCCCGTTCAGCCGTCACCTGGTAGTAGAAGGTTGAATACGGTGTGGCGTCCACATCCTGATAGGAGAAGCTTCCACCGGGTACCACGGCAAGTGTATCGACGATGTTGAAGTCGAGATCCGCAGAGCGAACCACGGTATAGCTGGTCGTGGGTATGATCTGCGTCGTCGTTGACTGCAGACCATAGTCACCATCTTTCCAGGAGACGCTGATTCGTCCGCCGAGATCACCTTTGACATCCTCCGCCACCACAGCGGTGGGTGCCCGAGGCCGTATCAGACGGCCGACGAGACGATTGCGTAGCAACTGCAATCTACCACTGTCGGCACTCACGGCGATGATGTCACCGACGCCATTGTTGTCGATGTCGGCGATCTTCACCCGACGGATCGGAAAGCCGAGTTCGATCTTGGTGTCACCGTAGGACACACCATTCGCATTTTCCAAAAAGACGAGGAAGTCGCCCTGGCCACCGACAACGAAGTCATCGAAGATGTCCGCCGTCAGTCCGCCCGCTGCGATCGCAGTGGGTTGCAGGTGAGTTACAGGACCATCGAGTGCAGTAAAGACCCCTGTTCCGGTATTGCGCAGCAAACTCACTCTCGACGAGTTGTTGGCCGTGACCGCGATGTCTACATGACCATCGGCGTCCAAATCTGCCAGGGCCAATTCACCGGGCCCGACACCCACCGAATAGTGAACGGCACCGCCAAAACCACCATTGCGATCGTTTAGATAGACACTGACCGTGCTCGCCTTGGTGTTGGCCACAACAAGGTCAACATAGCCGTCAGCATCCAGTTGCCCTGCAGCGACCTGGGTGGCCCCGTTCTGAGAGGCCATCACAGCACGAGCGCTAAAGTTGCCTTGCCCATCGTTGTAGAGCAACGTGATGGAGCTCGAGTTGAGACCATTGGCGACGACAATGTCCTGATCGTTATCGGCATCCAGATCAACGACGACGACATCGCTCAGATTGTGACCGATGAAGAGGTCTTCGCGACGACCACTGAAATGGCCTCGACCGTCATTCGACAGAACAGAAAGAGATTTGGCCACACGGTCGCCGATGACCAAGTCCATCGGGCCGCTGCGATTGAAGATCGGTCCCGCGGCGATCGTGACCGGCTCAGACCATGCTGGGTATGGAGCCGCGTCATCCGGTAAGACCACACGACTGCTGCTCGGGAACTCACCCCCGCCGTCATTCCTGAGGATATGAAGTCGGCCGGTGCTACTATCGACGACTGCGATGTCGATGCCATTGACGTCATCAAGTTGAGTCACAACCAAATCGATGGGGTACACACCCAGAGGGATCACCGGCAGTGGCTCGAGGGATAGAGCATTGCCCTCGCCTCTCAACAGCACACTCAACTGACCGTATCTCAAGGGTGCATCACTGATGAGGTCGAGCGTGTCGTGACGCGTGCCGCTGATCGTCGGGCGATAGGTCAGGCGGAAGACGAAGGTGCTGTCCGGTTGCAGGATCGTGCTGTCTGCGGCAGCAGAGAAAATCGCCCGTTGGCCGCTCACGATGATGGCGGTTGTAGCAGCACCACTGACGATTCGCGTCGTGTCCGAACCTGTCACCAACCACGTCGTATCGCCACTTACTTCGATGAGTGTGCTGCTGCTGGTGTCGATCGACAGGGTCGTATCATCACCTGCGACGATGAGAATCGTGTCTTGCGCGGGCACCGTGAATACAGTGTCTCTAGGGACACCGAGTGTGCGGTCGACGTCAAACTGATCCGAGCGCGCCGTGACGCGAGTGATAGTGAGCGGTGCCGTACCCGTGTTGGTCACTTCCAAGGGCAGCGTCAGCTGTTGGCCAATATCGACCTGGCCAAAATCGAGGATCGAAGACGAGACGCCAATATCCGGTGCCGTTCCCGTGCCAGTGACAGAAACCCGCAACGTATCTGTGCCGCGGTCTGTCGCCTCCAGTGACTCGCTGATCAACAGCAGTGTTGCCGTTTCCGATTGAGGCAGGAGCGGCTTGAAAGAGACTCTCACGTTGGCACCCTGACCCGGTGCGAGCGTCTGCGGAGTGAAATCGAGGACGCGAAAGCGACTCTTCGTAAAACTGGCGCCAAGTAGACGCAGAGAGGCTGAGCCTGTATTGGTCAGGCGCAATGTCGAATCGACCACATCCGCTGAAGGCATACGAATGGCACCGAAGTCGATCTGATCAGGTTCGACGGAAAGCACTGCCTGTGTGCCACGCCCTTCAACGGTGAGAGTTCGCTCCGTCTCATCAGGATCGCTGCTCGTAATCCGCAATTCGTCTCGCAGCAGTTGGTCCCGCACCTGTGGCGCGAATCGCACCTCCACAAAGGTTGAGTTCCCTGGTGCGATCACGATCGAATCCAACTGCGCGATGGAGTCTGGCAGGCTGATGGTAAAACCGGAGGATCCACCCATGCGTAGACTGTGCACTACAAGATCGGCCTTGCCACTATTGCTGATTTCCACCGTCTGTATCTGCCGACTACCCACAGGTACAGGGCCGAAATCGATGCTCACGCGGGCCAGATCAATCTGTGGTGCATCAGCAAAACGAATCTCCCAGACGCCATGGCCGGTGCCTGTACCAAGGACCCGATTCTGACCCACGAAGGGCAGCACGATGTCACGAGTCGTCAGTTGCGGCAGGCCCGTATTGACGGGAAGCCAGGATCGACCGCCGTCCTGTGTGCGCAGAAAGCCGGCCGTTGAAGTGGCCGCATACATGATCTTTGGGTTGACCGAGTCTATGGCCAGTGCCCGTACCTGCAACGGAGAAAGGGTGCGATCGTCGGAGCCATTCAATTCTGTCCAGGTAACGCCACCATCCACTGACTTCAGCACCCCCTGGCCATAGGTGGCGATGGTCACCGAGCCTGCATCTATAGCCGGCCCCAGGTGGATCGCACGAACACTCGTGCTGGTCAGCTGGTCTGATGGCGCCGACCAGGTCAGGCCATTGTCGCTACTAACCAGGAGGCCGCGGGCCGTGGCAGCATAGACGGTCTGGTCGTCGAAGGCGGGGGCGATATCGTAGACGATGGCATCGAGGACGTCACCACGCACCCAGCGATTCCCACCATCCTGACTGCTGTAAATACCACGGCCGAATGTTCCTGCATATACCCGACCCGTCGTGAGTCCGGTAGCCAGACTCATGATTCCCGAGCCAGTCTCTGCGGCTGCCGTCCAAAGAGTACCGGCATTGGTGCTCACAAAGAGTCCTTGATCGGTGCCAGCATACAAACGCCCGTCTGTCTCGTCGACAGCAAAACTCAGGACATTGTGATCCGCCAGCGAGCTGGCCATCGGCGTCCAGACGGAGTCATCGAAGCCACGCTCGAAGACGCCTTCGTCTGTACCGGCATACAGCCACTGCCTCTGTGAGTCAGCGACCACCAGATTCACGACGGCATCCGGTCCCTGTGACGTCCAGTCATTCTCGCCCGCACTCAACGTGGAACACAGAATCCCCAGCACGAATGCGATACGCGGAAAGCCGACGAGGGGTCTTGAATTGTCTCGGAGCATAGTGATCCGTGAGATGATTGATTGCATGAGTGACACCTACCGCAGCAGCAGCATCGAGCGCAGACGAATACCGCCTGCCTCCTGCACCTGGTAGTAATACACACCTGACCCAAGAGGGATTCCCCGATCACCGCGGCCATCCCATTCAATGGCCCACAGGCCATCCTGTTGAAGTGGATCATCCACCAACAGACGCACACGCTGCCCCAGAATGTTGTAGATCTCCACGCGAACGGGACCCGACCGGGTTACTTCGTATTCGATCTGAGTCATCCCGTTGAAGGGGTTCGGATGATTCGACAATCGCTGCGCCACGCGTCGATTCTCGGGCTCAACCTGACCCCGTCGATAGAGTCCAGGCTTGCGCAGAGCGGCTGAAATCCATGCCGATGCCGTATCGACTGCAGCGGGCACATCCTCCCAGTCTGCACTCATAGGATTCCATCGCTGTACCCCCTGTAATGGATCGAGGATTGCACTACCAGCGAAGAGACTGAGGATGATGGGCTGGTTGATTTCATTTCCTGCAGCCACATCCAATTCATAGACGGGTCCACCGTCATCGGCCCCCTCAGGAAGATCTTTGGCGTCCATTTCCCGCAAGACGACGATGCGTCCAGGCTGCGCCGCTGCATCCGGAACATTGACACTTGCCGCATTGTCCGCACTCAAGGCGCTCCCACCAGCCGCCCCCACTCTCCTCAGACTGATCTCGACCTCTCGAGTCGACTCATTTCCTGCCGCATCAGAGGCACGTACCCCAACGGTCAATCGTTGATTTTCCTCGTTGACCGGTATCGGATACGCCACGCTCCACATGCCGGAACCTGTCAAAATCGGTATAACACTCACACCATTGAGTTCAATCTGCGGCGCAGTTCCCAGATCTTCATCCGTCGTGAACTCAAGATCGAGTCGATCTGGCGTCAGCTGATTTCTGCGCGCCTGAATTGAAATGGTCGGTGCCTGGTCATCCTGTTGGATGAAGATGGTAAGGGGCGCCTCGTCACGATTTCCCTGGGGATCGACTGCCGCGATGATGACACGTCGCACACCCTGCTGTCCTGCAGGGACAGAAAGGTGCAACCGGCGATCTTCGACACGGGCACCGATACCGGGCTCCGCACTGGCAAGCCAGGTGAGATCCTCCACGGGTGTGTCTGCATCGCTGACAAACAGATCCAGAGTGAGTGCTTGTTCCGGGGTTCCTGCGATCAGCAACAGTTGTGGCAGTTCTGTCAGAATCGGCGGTTCGCCACCGCGCAAGACGGTAATCTCTAGAAGCGCCAAGGCCGTGTTACCTGCAGGATCCCGTACCAGCAGTTGCGCTGTGCGCGGACCACTGGCGGTCTCAAGTGGGGTCACGGAGACGGTATGCGTCAGCGAGTCCACCTCAACAACAACATCTGTCGGACTACTCACGGACCAGATCAGATTGGAATCGGCATCATCATCGACGACAAAATCATCGAGATCGACATCCGTGTTCTGCTCCCCGGCACGAACCAGAACACTTGGCAAAGCACGGATCTGTGGCGCAAGTCCCCGACCACGCACGCTGACTCGTGACGTCGCTGTTCGCGAGCGACCTGACAGATCCGTGGCCGTGAATTGCAGCACTTCAAAACCGATAAACTCGGGATCAGGTGAAGTGACATGGAGGCGCAGGGTTGGTGTATCAATCCGCGCCGTCACCTTCGCCGGCATTGCGACCTCCCAAACGAGCGCGACGGGCTCCGTCTCAAATTGAGCGAAGTCACTCAGGACGAGGCTGGAATCTGTTCCACCGGGAAACACGACCAGCTCCGGCAGGGCGAGAACATCAAAGACCGGGGGCAATTGGACATTGAGGATCTTGCTTTGAGTTTGTCCCTGCGTGTCCTCCACTGTCAGCAGAAGCAAGGCCTCACTTGGAGGCGGTGAGACATCCGAGTCATCACTACGCTGAACGCGCAGAAGGTGATTCACTGGATCAAGTTCGGCCACAACACCTTCTGCAGCACCGACTGTCCACAGCAGTTCGCTATCAAAGTCCTCGCCATCGAAGACCAGCGCATCCAGGTCGACGTGTCCCCTATCACCCGTGTGGTCCAACACAACCTGGGCAGGCACATTGAGAATGGGTCCGCCTCCAGGTTCACTGACCAGAACCGGTATGGATCGCGTATGCTTCAGGCCCTGTGGATCGGTCGCGGTCAGTGTGAGCATATGGATGCCTGCCAGTCCTACCTGAGCCGTCAGGGTTACCCGACGCATCGCAGAATCCAGATGAGCCCATAGACCGGAGGAAGCGGTAGCCTTCCATACGAGCTGGGTGATCGGTGTATCTGGATCGTCGACGACCTCATCCAAAAGGATGACGACTGAATCCGTCTCTGCTCCGGCGACCTTGGCGCTAACCAGGCCAATCTTGGGTACGGCGTGCACGAAAGGCGCCGCCGGTTCGTCATTGGATAACACGATCACAGGTAGGGTCGCACTGTCCTGGTTTAGTTCCGAATCCGTCACGAGCAAGACGACTGTGGAGGGGCCGACAAAATCGGGTTGTGCGGAAACCAGCAATGTTGTGCCTGTCACGGACGGATGCAGTTCGTCGGGCGCAACGGGTGTCCACAGTAACGAGGCTGCAGGAGAGTCATCGGTTGCCAGGTCCGCCAGATCGAGAGTACCCGTGATGCCCTGAATAAATCGCAGAGGTGTCAGGGGACCGATCTTTGGACCGATATTCTGATCCTGCTCAAGGACGATCGCGACCAACCGTCCTTCGACGGTTTGCTCAGAATCGCTGGCCATGATCTGTATGACTCCACGACCGGCCTCGGTAGCAGAAATCACGATCTGGGTGCCGTCTTCGCTCACCTCGGCTTGCAGACCATTGTCAGCGAGTAGTTCGATATCGAGACTCGTGAGAGGATCGTCGGCATCTGAGAGCAAGTCTGCCAAGGGCACCGTCGCTGCCCCGTCGGCTCCAAGTCGTGGATACACAGGCTCTCGACGCTGCACGAGGGGCGGATCGTTGACGGGCGTGACGATGATCTGTGTGCTTACCGTGGCAGTCAGCCCGGTTTCGTCGACCACGACCAACTCGATCTGTGCCGTACCAAAGGAGTCTGGCGCGGCGCTGAACAAGGCTCGCCGCTGCGCGTCGATGATCACCTCGGCAAAAGTCGACGTGTTGGTTACCCTCCAGCTGAGCTTCTCATCGAGATCATCGAGATCGGTGACGACGTCGTCCAAGTGCACGAAGCCACTGAAGGAGTCTTCCGCGAACGTGATGGTCGGCGGGAAACCGGCAAGTCGTGGCGGCGACTGGATCTGAATCATTACGGTATCGCGGTCTTCATTGCCCTCACCAATTTCGAAGGCGGTAAAGATTACCTCGCGTTCTCCAACAATCCCTTCGGGACGCACTGTGACACGGCCATCCGACTCGACCGTCGTATTTAGCCCCTCAATGAAACTCGCGGACCAGATCACCTGGGCTCCGATTTGATCGACAAACTGATTCAGATCAGCGAAAATCACCTGGTCCCCAGCCCCTTCCACCACGGTCGTATCGGGCAGATCCCGGATCTGGAATCCCGTAACACGCAGGGTCATAGCCCCCAGGGGTGATCCGAAATTCTGCTCCGTTCCTGGTGCAACTGAAGAAGTGTAGTGGGACATCCGATCACGCCCGACGGCCAGTAGCTCGAGCACCGTTTCATCACCAAGTGGCCGTCTGTTGGCATCAAGGCTGAGCGTCGCCGCGACGCCTGCCTCGGTAACCACCTCTCGCTGCACACCGGCGGCCTCGGCGAAACTCAGAATCGTTTGGCCGTCTCTATTTTCGAATCTATTCAGCAGTTCCACACCGTTGAGGAATTCGCCGTCTGCGAAGGGCTTGGCGTCACTTCCCTCGCCACTGCCAGCGACCAACGAGAACACGTCTGCATCGTAGGCGAGGTAGAAGGTGTATCCCGTCACCGGATCATTACCCGGCGTGATGACGACTTCCAGATGCAACTGCTGCCCCAACTCGAGTGACGATGAGGTCACGCCGCCGGCACGCTGTAGATGGATCTCTGCGGGACCATCCGTCGTTCCCGCGGTGGCGACATCCTGGTCTGAGTCGTCTTGCGCCGACACAAGAGTCGACGATGTAAGCACCCACATAGCGAGAATCGCCCGCGGCAGATGTCGTAGTTTGGTTGAAAGAGATCTCATGACAAGGCTATTTCAGCAGCAGCATGGAGCGAGTCTGTATTTGTCTGCCCACACGCAGGCGTGCGTAATAGACACCGGATGAGACGCTGTTCCCATGGCGATCACGTCCGTCCCAGATGATCCTGTGACGGCCCGCTGTCATGGTTTCATCAACAAGCCTCACCAGACGCTGCCCGACGACGTCGTAGATATCCAACTCGACCCCCATGGCGTCGCCCACTGCAGAGGGCACGTCGAATTGTATGGTCGTCGCTGGATTGAACGGATTCGGATAGTTGGGCCGCAGACTGAATTCGGTAGGCGCAGCGACAACAGCTTCGAAGTTCATTGGCACTGTGACATTGACCTCGACAGCCTGATACTTCGTATCGATGAGCAGCACGTCGCGAATTCGCGGCGCATCAGCATCATTCACCCGCGCGACGAACTGCCAACGCAGTGGCTGTCGGCCCACATCCCCGTGGCCAATCCTCGTCACCCCCCATCGGCCACCGGATGCGTCGGGCCGATCGACACTCAGGGTCTTCTGATTCGTCATCACTGACACCAGTTCCCATGCGTCTGTATCAAAACTCAGGGCGACCTCGATGGCTCGTATGCCTGCCCAGGAAGACGACTCCAGGGTTGCATGGAGGGTATCACCCAGATCGTAGGATGTCTTTGCGATGTCGAGATCGACATCGATCGCCTTGTTGCTTGCTACGAGCCGATACACAGGTGCAGGACCACGGACCAAGAAATTGGCCCCTACGAGTGTAAGATCACGAATGTCGACGCGACCATCACCGGTGATGTCCGCACGGACGCTGTCGGCATCACCAGCCAACTGCCGGTCGAAGAGGGATGCGACGAAATCCCAATCAGCAAGGGTCACCTCATTGTCGGGGAGAGAAATCCCTTCGGTACTCAGATAGCCTGCCGCATCACCACCCAGCAGCAGCGTATCCCCAGTGATTGTGGCCGGACGAATGCCATCCAGTATCGAACCAGGATGAAGTTCGAGGCCCGCGATCCGACCTTCGAGATAGCCATCAAGCCGCACGTGCAGATCGAGGCGTCCCGTCGGCGTCTGTGACAGTTGAAAGGTCCCATCTGGCTGCAGCGACACCTGGACACCGACTCTGTCAGGATCCGAGTCATTGCTGGCGGCAAACAGACTGTCCTCGATATCCAGGAAGGCACCCCAATGTCTCCAGCCAACGTCGATGCTGGCACTGTGGTCGATTCGCCCCTCAAGGCTGACCGTTCCATTCACCGTTCCGCGCCCGGGAATCAGTTGTGCCGTCGCCAGAGGTTCGGCAGTTGCCGGCACGGCGATTTCGCCGGCACGCTCCAATTGTGAGGGCTGCCCATTGTCGGGATCACTCAGTAGTTGTAGATCGCTGCTACCATCCCCCGCAATCGCGACGATCTCCATTGCGACCAGCGCGCGATCACCCACCAGGGCAGGTATGCCATCAGAAGCTGGATCAAAATACTCGCACGTGAGCAGGAGGGATCCCTCCTCCACCGTGGCCTGGTTGGTGACCAGTTTTGATCCCTGAAATCCATCACGGACGAAGAATGGCTGAACCCCTTCGCGAGTTGGATCCTGATCGATCACGTCGAAGATCGAAGAATCGAGTCGCAGCGTGATCAGTACCAGATCGACACTTTTCTCAAGGGCATCCACTACGACATCGATCTGCTGACGATCAGCGTTGACACCCAAGGTGAAGTTCTCAGGCAGCAGACTGAAGACACGTCTTGCCGGGATCGATGCAGGACCACCAAGTGTGAGTGTCCCCGGAGTACGCCAGGCACGAGTATCAGACCCGAAGGTGCCGCTGTCGGTGATGGCCAGATAGACGTGGTACGTACCAGCTTGCGGCGCACCGGATGTGTTGGGCCCTCTTTGTAGATGCCCCGTCGTCAGATCGAAGGCGTCTGTAGCATCATCCTCGCTCAGGTCCATCTCGAGGTCGACATCGGACAGAGCAAAACCGTCAGCCGAATTGACGACATACGCTTGACCTGACACGACGCTGGAGTAGTCGGTGGAGTCTCCGTGGTCTTCTGGACTGAGAAGAATTCGCAGCCTCGCATCATCATCCAGGTCCATGTCCTGCCAACTGATACGAGCAGACTCACCGGCACCTACCGTGATCGCCGTAGCAGGCTGCAGCGGCAGCAAAGCCGGAGGATGCTCGAATTGCAGCGGGGTCGGCGTTGAGTCTCCCATTCGTATTACACGACTCAGACTGCCATCATCGATCACACCGTAGAGATAGTAGTCCTGCATGGCGGTGGGCACGAAGTCCCCATCAGCCAGGGACCACAGATCCCAGATAAACTGATTCGACGAGCGCTCATCATCCTCTTCATTCAACTCAGCAACGATGAGATGAGCCGCTTCTTCCTGCTCGATCTGTGTAACGCCATCGGGAATGGAAATATCTGGTGTCGGGCTCAGATAGAGTGAGATCAATGCCTCATCATCTGCGTCGACGTCTCCGTCGACACCGCCCTGTCCCCATCCCAATGTGAGAAAACGCTGCGGACGCAAACCGCCGGTTACGATCGGGGCACCGTCCCTCACGGCATCGAGGTCATCGAGCCGCAGAAATGGAGAGTGTCGTACCAGAATCTGGTGGGTCGTCCGATCTACTGTGGCCTGAGATCCTCCTACGGCGACTGCATAGACGTAGTAGTCCCCAACGGGGACGAGAGGAGACACGGTGCGCCAGTCAACACGACGCGTGCGCTCTGCCACCCCATCGGTGCCCGTAATGACCGTCGCCCCTGCCAGCGTAGCCATCGCACCATCGAGGGTGATGTCACTGGGTCCAAGGTTCGGATCAGAACTGTAGAACAGGTGAGTTCGTGCGCTGTCATCGTGGTCGACCACCTGCAGCTGAATCACGAGGCGACGAGGGCCCTCACCATTGGCCTGCCCCTTCTCGTCGAGCAGTCCACCGGAATCGAAGACAATGACGTCTGTTGCAAGCAAGTCGTTGTCGTTGACACCCAACTCTTCGATGACGGGTTCGTGCCGGACCACAAGTGCACGACTTCGCCCAAGCGGGATTCTGCCCGTGACCTCGGAGACGACGTAGAGCCAGTATGTGTTGGACGGTAGGTCCCGCGTTAACAGCTGTACCGATGCGCCTGTTCCTTCAGTTTCCTGGTAGACTGATTCATCGGACACGACGAAGACCTGAGTCGCGACATCAGGACCAATTTCTATCAGATTGGGCTCGGTGGCGAAAAAGAAGAGATAGGGTGTGTCATTGGCATCGTCCCCATCCCCAAGCCCTGAGCGTCGATTCGGATGCGCCTGGCCACCGTCGAAGACGAGGTCGGGAAGGTCGAGAACCAGGACCGTCGCGACCTCTGGGTAGACGGTGCCACGAGCAGTGCTCAGGGTATCGACGGCTCCAGACAGTGGCGCCGCCAGATCAACGATTCCCATCGAACCCGTTTGCGCCAGATCGAAGGCGCTGAAGAAAGTGATCTGCGGTGTCTCTTCGCTCACATCTACTTCGCCAGGATCTGCAAACTCGATGGCCCTATAGCTATCAGTTGTAGCAGATGGTGAAAAGGACGCGGTTGCTCTGCAAGGGAACTGGACATAGACCTGCCCACCGGCGGCGGCTGCAGCCTGACTCGACAGGACAATCGATTCTTCCGTTGTCGTCGTTGATGCTTCGAATCTGGGCAACTCATTGCTGACAGCGCGGTAGACGACACGCACCTCATCAAACAGGGCGCCGTCACCGTCAGCGTCGTGGAGAGCCAACAACGCAGGTAAGCCGATTCGGATGGCTTCCGACGATGCTTCGTCTGGATGTGCAAGTGTGATTTGCAGTTGCTGCCAGTAGAGCCCGTTGCCCGCGTCTCCGAGAGGCACGAGAGCCAGTTCAGGCGGCTCTATGGCCACCGACTGTGCGTTAGCCATAGTGACCGCAAGGGATAGACCGATCCCTAAGGCCAGAACAGCAACGAATCGTGGCATGAGCCGTTCACCGACGTTTCGGTGAATTATCTGTGGTAGGACGGCTGGAAACATTTTCCTTCCGACGGCTCAGGCTCTTCCCGGACGACACGGTCTCTCCGTGTATTCAGTAACGCGTGCTTTAGGGGCACGATGGGGGCACCCTCGGAGCAGCGTCCTGCCTGGGAATGACTTTCAGTGCCCTGCCCGGGCACCACTGCAAACCAGAGTTGAGCAAACCTCAGGCCACATCTTAGCGCAGGAGCAGAAGTTTGTGCACAACCTGCTCAATCGGCGTCTGCATTCTAAGCAGGTAGACGCCTGTGGCGACCGGTCGACCGTGCATATCCAGGCCATCCCAACGCACGGTTCCGCCCCCCCCCGGATGATGTATCTGCCAGTAACGGACCCTTTGACCAAGTGCGTCGTACAGCGTCAGATCCACCACTGCGTCCCGAGAGGACGTAACGAATTGCAGGGTCGTTTCGGCATTGAATGGATTTGGATAGGCATTGACTGGTTTCAGCGTCCGTGACAGGCCCTCTGTTTCCACTCGCCGATAGACGCCGTTTGCAAATACGGGCGCATAGACATCGTAGTGTCCGTAGACATCTTGGTGTCCGCTGGTAACCGGTGGTGCCGTGACACGCCAGGATGGGACCAACTCCCACCCGGCAGGTCCGAGCCACTCAACCCCAGCAGAAGCAAGATCGGCTGGACGCTGAGCCGGCCCCTCCCGGTTGCCGGTCGGATCGGCGAGAAGAAGGCCAACCCCACTTGTCCGCAGTGTCTCAGAGAGGATCATGAGAACACCATCGGGGTCTTGCTGAAGCATCACCCCGCCATCCGATCCGACAGGAATCTCAACGGCAGCCGCTCCACTTGAGAGAGCAACCCTGCCTCCCGTTAAGTCGGAGATAAATACCGCCACTTGCTGTTGTGCAATCTTTTGAACGCCATACGACTCGGCGATGGCAGATACAGAGATCGTGTGTTTCCCTGGCCCCAGCGGCACATGGGCATACCCGTGTTGACCGATTTCGACTTCCTCTTCGTTGAGCAGAAGTCGACCTCGGGCAGGCTGTGAGATTTCGACGAACAGATCGAGGCCTGACCCCGCAAGCGACACCTCGAGCCGAGGCGCCGGGAGTTCCCGTATCTGCACGGGAAGAACCATGCTGTGCATGATCCCTGTCGTGTCTGTGGCACGAATCCAGACCGTCACCCGGCTGTTGGCCGAGATATGCAAGGCATCACGGTCAATTCTTGCCGAGCCATCCCCTGCCAGTAACCTCGCTTCCCACACAAGTGAACCCGCAGGCGCGGAAGATGTCACCAGGAGGCTCGACAGGGGTATGGTCAAGCCCTGGCCCTGCCAGGGCGTATCAATGACAGGGGTCGCCAGTTCCCATGCTGCCACCACAGAAACATCTGGACTCGACTCTGCCTCGGTGGGATTGTCATTTTCCTCCAGCAGCAGCACCTGCAGGAGGCTGGTCGCCACCAGCAGACCACTTGGCAGCCGCGCTTCCAATGTCATGCTCCCCGATTCTTCTGCGATCACCGTCAGGGTCCCGGCCGTCGCGTCCCATGCAGTTTCAATCCCCGCACCGACATCATCAACTCTCCACGCCAGCGAATCGAAGGACGACGCCACCAAACCGTCGAGAGACAGGCGCGCTCCGACTCCCTGGGTGAGTTCGACTTGCCAGGTGGACGTCGAGACCTGGGGCGCCTCGATACGGACAATCAGATCGACAAATTCACTGCGCGCAGCCGTCGACGCCTGCAGTTGCAGTACCCGCCGACCCGGCAGAGCGTGCTGTGCATCGACGACGAGCCATTCATCGTCGATGATCGCTGTGACCCGACGAGCCTCGACAATCGTCCAGGTGACCGGCCCGTCTGTCTCGAGCACGAGGGATGGCAAGTGCAGCAGAGCCTGTCGCTGTCCAGCGACCAGATTCTGCGTCGCCGGCACTTGCAGGCGCAGCGCGGGAGGAACCACGACGACGGCGCGCAAAGTTACCCCGACCCACGTACCACCACTGCTCGCTTCTATATGAAAGTCGAGATAGCCCGCAGTCGCCTGGTGCGACGCGTGCAACCGGATGAGACCCGACTCGAAGGAAAGGCTGCCATTTACTGGTGCCTGAAGCAGAGACCATTCATCGACCTGACCGGCAAGGACCCACGACTCGGGATCAAGATCCTGCGTCTCCCCCGGACCAAGGGTCACAGCTGTGGGCATCTCGATCTGTAGAGGCGCTGCCTGATCTGACTCTACGACAACCTGCACAAGACGCTCAGCCTGCTGGAGCCCGTCCGAGACAGTCAGCACGAGTGCCTCCTCACCGACGCGGCCAAGCCCCGCATAAATCGTCAGAAACGAATCCTGAATCGAGGCCGTCACGATCTGTCCCGGTGTTACCTGCCATTGCACAGGTCCGTCCGCCTGACCCAGATAATCTGCTAGGGTCAGCTGCAGGGAGCCGCCCTGTGGCAGACGGACAGAGGGAATCTCGCGGATCTGCAGCGAAGTGGCTGAAACATCGACATAGACATCAACATAGACTCGTAGGGGCACCGTCACCCGCTCCTGGTCGAGATAGACATGGATGAACACTTCGTCACTGCCACTGGCCGTCTCTGGTGCCTCAAGGAGCAGTCGACCTGCCTCATCGACCTGAACATGCACCAGAGCACCATCTGTCGCGCCCCACAATACCTGAGCCCCCGCCGCACCGCGCAGCGCGCTGGGCAAGTCGATGTCAGTCGTCGTACCTGCCGTGAGACGAACCTGCGACGGCAATTCAAGACTGATCTGCGGCGCTCGGACTGCATCGGAGGTCTGTGGATCATCTGACGAGATCGGATCGAGCGTGGTGCCCTCCTCTTGAGCGCCCTGAGGAGGACCGGGGGTGACAACGTCCGAGACATTGCCAAGCTCTGTCCCTGAAGACCCGATCGCATCGGAAGCAGGATCTGGGGTGGTGGCAGGTTTGTCGGTGACGGGGTCCTGCGACTGCGCCACAGCGTCGATCTGAACCGACAAGACCGCAGAGGACGCATTGCCCTGCGGGTCGCGTACCTGCAAGCTGATCCAACCATCTCCCGGGCTCAGTGCGGTGATGTGCAATCCATCATCATGAACCTGGGCAACCAGATGGGTCGAGGACTGGGCGGAAATCACCAGATTCGCATCGGTGCCACCGACCAGGATTTGTTCCCAACTCCTGACGACGGACTCCTCAAGCGTCATCATCAGCGCATTCCAGGGATGGAAACGTGGAGCCTCGACCTGCGCTTGCACGTCGACTGGAAGTGACCACTGAATATGCGCCCCCGAATCTCCCGCTCGCGTTGGATCATCGAGGGTCAGCTCAATCGTGCCCCGTCCTACCAGGAGCCCGTGTAACCGCAGGCGCCCCTGATCGATGGTGGCCGAGACGATGCCGTCCCCGCTAGCGGCAAAGGCCATCTGCGTGACATCGTCGTCGGCGTCATCGAACAGTTCTGACAACGTCGGCCCCCAACTGTCCGCTCCCTGCACAGCCTGCAAGGGGCTCTCGAACTCCCGCTGCAGAACAGGTGCGTCGTCCACTTCGCGCACCGTGACAGGAACCTGAACCGAATCGATCAGGGACAACTGAGAATCGAGCAGACGTAGCGTCAGAAAGCTGATCCCCGACCAGTCAGCTTCTCCCGAGACACTCCAGCCGTCGGATTCAGACTGCACGACGAGCCCCTTCCCAGCCTCGATCTGCAACTGATGTCCCGCTGGTGGGGTCGAAAGGAATGGATCGGTTACTTGGTATCGGACGTCCTCGTCCATCGCTATCGGGGCCAGAGCCAACATAGGGCTTACTGCAGAGACGGTGACTGCAAATTGCCCACGAAGGAATTCGTCCTCGCCGTCGAAGGCGGAATACTCGACTTGCCCGACACCCGCCACGCGTGGCCGGGCGCGCAGATGCAGCGCATCATCGACGATCTGTGCGTGCAGAAGATCCCCGGCGTTGTGATCGATGTGCCACGTGAGATGTTCGTAGGGGTGAATCCTGTCGAGCTGCTGCTGCCAGGGCTGGTGGCTGTCGATCGCCACGTTGCCAATCGGCACAAAACCCGCCGCCGACAGCTGCAAAGACAGAGCCGCCGTGGACAGGAGAAATCCGTGCGCCCGACCAGGGATCCCGATCTCCGTAAAGACGGGTCCATCTGGCCCCCCGCCGACAAGACTGATCTGCGTCGAAGCAGCGACACCCACGACGCGCCATCTGACATGGGCGAGGCGGTGCCGTCCAAGAATCACCTGTCTGCTACCAGACTGCTGTGAGGTGACGAAGACAAATCGCGCCCGAGCGTCCTGTGTCGAAGCATGGGACACGTCATTTGTGAAGATGCCACCAGATAGTCCAGGGCTCAGATCGAAGGGCTCTACAACATTGTGGGTGGACGTGTTCAACACGTCGAGTCGACGCGGATCGTAGGACAGGGCCAGGCCAACCGATGTCAGGGAACGTCCCTGTGTATCGATGTAGATGCTCGCGTCAACTGTATCGCCAAGAGCCCAAGTCTGAGAAAGACCTGCAGATTCGATCCACAATCGCTGTGCGCAAACTGAGGTCACCGAGACGAGCAGCAGGAGCGCCGTCTTGATCAGAGAGAGTCTTGAGTGGCTGTGCAACATTGCGGCCAAGCGCTAACGCAGCAAGAGCATCTTGCGTTCGGCCTGCCAGCCGCTGCCCTGCAAACGGGCGAAGTATGTTCCCGAACCAACCCGCCTGCCCATCCCGTCACGCCCATCCCAATGCAGCGTATGTATTCCTGCGGGTAATGCGGCGTGTACAAGGGTGCGAATCGCCTGGCCTGTGGCATCAAAAATGACGAGAGTGACCGTATCGCCGGCCTGCATTTCAACGCGTAGTGTCGTTTCGGGGTTGAATGGATTGGGGAAATTTTGACCCAGGCCAAAGCGTGTGGGGGCGACGGCGTGCAACCACGTCGCGACTCGGCTACCATGCGCGTCATCGATGAGATCTGCCATCAGCAATCTCACACTCTCACCCCGGGCTGCAGGCGAGATTGGATCAAAGACGAGCTCCACCAGAGTACCAGACACTTTGATGGGGAGCGCACCACCCCGACTTGCGGCGCCGACATCAAGTAGATCAACGGCCTGTCGAAAGGCGTGAATGGATTCATTCACAGCCAACCAATCGCCCTGCTGTTGACTGGCGAGTCGCCACTGATCTGAATCGACACTCAATCGCAAACCGTATGCCCTGACGTCACCAAGATCATCGCCATGGACTCGCACGAGGAGACGGCCATCCGGCTGCATGAGTCGTTGCACGTCAACGGAGGGCTCCGCGTTGCTCAACCGACGATAGGATGGTTCGACGCCGCGCACGCCGAAGTTCGCCGCCACAAGGTTCAGATCTTCGACCCACACGAGACTGTCACCGTCGATATCAGCCAGAGCGCCCGCATGGGCTGGTGTGGTCGTGACGCCGAAATAGGTGGTGACAAAATCGACATCCAGCTGATCAATTTCGTTGTCGGGACCCGACGCGCTGGCCGTATCTACCCAACCGGTGACATCACCACCAAGCAGATACTGCGCCTGAGAGATACCATCTCGTCGCACGGTCGGCTCAAGATCAGTGAGTTCATCTCCTGGATTCACCTCTACGAGGGGCACTTGACCATCAAGGTAGCGGTCGACGTGAACAGCTAGGTGATAAGTACCCGAGGGCACACTGACGAGACTGAAGACGCCCGTTGCATCGACCGAATCCTGGATCCCGACCTTCGAGGTATTGGCGTCATTGACTGCTTCGAAGAGGGAATCGGAGACCGGTGTGAAGCCATTGCGCTCGCGCAGCATCAGCGTCACCTCTTCTGCATGGCTTGTCCGTCCCTGCAACTGTATGCGCCCGGACAAAGTGCCACGTGGCAGAAACTCGATCACGGCACCCGTTTCGGGAGATAGAGCCCCCACCTCGATGCCGTTGCGATAGAAGGCAGAGCGCCGCTGTTCGAGATTGTCGATTCGCAATTGCGCGGTGCCCTCCACGTTGCGTGATGCGAGGGTGATCGTCGCCAGAGGATGCGTGCCGTCGAAGGTCGTACCGCTCTGCTCGAAGTAGACGAGATCCATGACCCATCGGCCTGCAAGTGATGAATCCGTCGCTACCTTCACGGAGTCAAAAAGCGTCTGTCCGGCCAGCGCAGAGTTGGTGGCAAAGGGCTGCACACCCGCTGTCGTAGAGTCCTGGTCGACGATCGTCGTCGTCAATGTATCGACGCTCAGGAAAACCGCTACGACATCTACCCTCTCGCCATCTGTCTGAGGATGAATAGCGAAGGTCGTGGTATCTCTCCAGGTCTCCATCGTGCGACGGGCAGGCAGCACCTCGATCACCGAACGGACCAGACCCGTCGCACCACTCGACAGCCCGTCCAGATTGATTCGCCCGGGCACGCGCCGAACGAGGCTCTTGTCGTCAGGCTCAGAAGTGGCTGCAGTGGGATCCAGAACCAAAAATGCGTGGTATGCGCCGTCGCTGACAGGATTCGCCTCGCCGTAGGCGGTCTGCGTCATCAGCGAGGGGCGCGCATCAAATCGCGTCTGCGTGTCTTCGCTCAAGGGCTCGGCGGATGCCAGCGAGCCATCCAGAGAGGTTGCAACCCAGAGACTGTCCCCGACGACTGTTCGCAAGACATCCCATGTCAGGGTCGCGTCAGTCTGCTGCGCCAGCGCTGCCGGAACGATTACGACCCAGATCAAGCCGGCATCATCGACGTCGCGAGCCTCCCATGAGAGCTCGAAACTGCGTCGTCCATCGACGGCGACGGGTGCAATGGGCGCCAAGGGGGTTAGATGTGGATCGTGGACGAAGCGGATGGAACGAACCGTGCCCGTTCCATCTTCCCACCGTATGAGTCTTTCTGTACCGCCTCCCGTGATCACACCATACAAAGAATACCCCGTCCCCTCTTGAGGTACACCCGCATCGTCAGGGTTGGTGTAGGACCATAAATCCCAGACATGCTGATTGTCACCCTGGACACCGTCGGTGGCACGGATGGCCGTGACGATTTCGTGTGTGTCGAGGGCAGGATCCGCCGCCGCTGACTGAATCGCACTCACACCATTAGGCAGCGAGAAGGTCTCATCGTCACTGTAGTAGAGATCGATCACCGCCGAGTCATCACGATCAAAGTCACCATCCAGACCGGCATCCTGGTTCCAGGTGATCGTGTGATAGCGATGGGGCCACGTGCCGCCGGTGCTCACAACCGTATCTACGCGTACATCAAAGACCAATTGCGGCGAGTGTCGAACATTGTACGTCGTGTCACTGCGTGTCATCGACAGTAACGTGCCATCGGTGATCACCGCGTAGACATAGTAGTCTCCTGCAGCGATCACGGAATTTTCGTCTGCCGCAGCCTGCCAAGTCAACGTTGAATCGACCCCCTCCCGCAGCGTCACCGTCGAGTCGATGTGCGCGGCACCGAGCAACGCCGTTATCAAGCGACTGGGGGCAGTTCCTGATGTGGTCACCGACGTCGTATCCAGTGTGCCCGTGGCCGAGTAGAACAGTCGTACCGTCGCCTCGTCATCGAGATCCACGGCAGACACATCGATCACCACGGCGTTTTGCGCGATGCTGCTCGCGCCCGTAGTGCCCTGGTCGAAGTCGAGCAGGCTACCACTGTCTATCCAATCGGGGTCATTCGAGAGGAAGGTGCCTACGGCAAGGACCCTCGGATCGCGACGCACCGTGATTCCCCGGCTGCGCGCCAGTGGATGAGTTTTGGTGATGTCGGAGGTTGTGTATAGATAGTAGGTGCCGATCGCCAGAGAGCTGACATCGATGGACAGATTCGCCAGCCCACCCTCTCGGGCCGTGATGGCGCTGCCTGATGCAGAATCCAGTGCCAGGTCAGCTGTTGTTTCGTCGACCTGGGTGAGAGAATCTGTCGTCGACCACCACAAGCGGTAGGTGACGTCATCAAGATCATCGGCGTTGGCAAAGGGACTCTGTGCTGCTGTGAGGGCATTGCTGCCGAGGATCCCGATATCATCATTTATCAGATCAGGCAGGGCATTGGCGAAGACGTCAGCCACTGAATCGGGATAGACATCCCCCTGTGAATTCGTCGTCGTGTCGGCGAGACCATCGACGAAAGCCGTCGAATAGGTCAGAAAATTCAGCTGGTGACCGGCAACAAAGGCGAGGGTCAGTGTGCCCGCAGGAATGTCGCTTTCGCCCCCATTCGTGAAGCTGATGCGGCCATAGATGGCGCTGGCCACGACGGGCTTTGTCGGGGTGGTGATGGGAAATTGCACATGGATTTCACCCAGAATCCCACCTGTCGTCGAGATCAGTTGGATCATCGACGCTTCTGACCCGGAGACGGACCAGCCGGTGGCGTCTCCTGAGACGCCGTCGATGGAGATCTCGTCCTCTAGGTCGCCATCTCCGTCCGTGTCGGCGACCTCCACCGAGTCCGGCAGATTGATTTGGATAACATTTCCCGCTGAGACATTGTTGTCCAGCTTGATGACCAGATGCTGCCAGAACGGATTGGCAGCCGTCGCACCGGTAGGGACCGTACCGAGGGTCACCGGTTCCAGACGGATAGTCTGCGCCGATGAAAATGTCGGAGTCAAGGCCACGATAAACCCAATGCAGAGCACGTAGCGTTGAGCGCAGAATCGATGAATTCTCATGTTCTCGCGATCGGGAACGATATATAGAACAGTTCAGAGCGGCTCTTATCTATATCGCGGATTACGCTCATTCCTTTAACTTAGTGGTGGTCCTCTCCCAAATTGTCGACCATATCTTTCACCTACCGAGACATCCAGACTCGTCGAGCCATGCCCTGTCACGGGTTGGTCTCGTGGTGCCGTTTGAACCGCCTGACGGGGAGATCATCCTGCGACCTATGACTGTCCGTGAACGCAGTTTGCCGCTTTGGGTGATATGTATCGGCCTGCTATTGGCCCCTGCAGCCCAAGCACAGACGATCCGCCTCCTGGGAGGAACAGGCACGCCCGATTTCTTCGGGAATGGCCGTCTGGACGAATTTGCCCAGTTTGATACGCCCTTAGGAATCAGCGGCGATACGACCGGCGCGCTGTACATCGCCGATACGGGAAATCATCGCATCCGCAATATCCACGATCGCCGGGACACCGTCGTCACCGTCGCCGGCACGGGAAACGCCGGGTTCTCCGGAGATGCGGGCGCAGCAACAAGTGCCAAACTCAATGCACCATGGGACGTATTTGTTGCCGGCAGCGGCACGCTCTACGTGGCGGACACGGGAAACCATCGGATTCGCCGCATTACGCCTGCCGGAATCATCAGTACTGTCGCCGGCACGGGGGTGCCAGGCTTTTCCGGTGACGGCAGTGCAGCAACCAGTGCACAGCTGAAATCACCCACGGGTGTCTATGTGACTGGTGGCGTCATCTATATCGCTGACCAGGGCAATCACCGAATCCGCGCAATATCCGGTGGCACGATCAGTACCTTCGCCGGTACAGGAGACCCCAGCGACACAACCTCTGCGGGCCTGTCAAGTCCAACGGACATCTTCGCTGACACCTCAGGCGTCCTCTACGTCACCGACAGTGGCAATCACAGGATTCGCGCCATCGCCACGGATTCTACGGTCAGCACCATCGCAGGAACCGGTGTGAGCGGCTTCAGCGGCGACGGCGGACTGGCGGTTGACGCCCAACTCGCCTTCCCTCGCTCCGTCTACGTCGATACGGCCGGCAATCTCTACATCACGGACCGATTCAATCACCGAATACGGCGAATCAACGCCAATGGCGTGATCACGACCTTGGCCGGTGATGGCACCGTCGATTATGCGGGCAACAACTCCGCCGCCAATCTCAGCCAACTTGCCTCCCCATCGGGCATATGGCTCTACGGCGAGGAGATCTACTTCACGGATGCTTCGAATCATCGGATTCGTTGGATCGATGATGACAATATGGTGGGGCTCTCCGGCGCCATCACGTCCGGTCCTGGTCGGCAGGTAACGTTGCTGCGTGCCAGTTTCACCGGTGACGGGGTCACAGGGGTGAAAGGTGTATCGGTGACCATCTCAGACCTATCCGCAGCGACGGGTCTAGAGATTTCAGACTTCTCTGAGTTTCATCTCTATGAGAGCGTCGACTCACTCTTGAGCTCGGATGATAAGTTGCTGGGGACCCGTGACGTCGATGATGTCACGATTGGCAGCTCCTTTGACATTCAAGCATCGCCTACGTCCGTGCCTATAACGGACGTCAAGCGTCATTACATCATTGCGACGCGTTTCAGTGCCACGGCGACTGAGGGACATGCACTGCGGGTCGGCGTTGAATCGGGGGGGCTATCGACATCGATCGGCGGACATGGTCATCGGATTGCCGCAGCGGACGCGAACTCGATCAGTCTGGATATCGTCGCCACACAGATGCTGTTCTCGACGCAGCCGCAAGGTGTGATCTCGGGTAATTCCTTCGCGACTCAACCCGTTGTGACCGCTGTGGATGATTCTGGCTACGTGGACGGTGACTTCGCAGACATGGTCTCCCTGACTCTGAGTGGGGGCAGCGCCGGCACCTTGTTGCAGACGACGGCAACCGCCGCGGCCGGGATCGCCACGTTTACGGGTGTGACGTATTTCGCCGGCGCAGATCAGGAGATCATCGAGCTGATTGCAGACGACGAAGCCGGTGGCGCCGAAGGCGACTTGCCGACGACGACATCGAACACGATTTCAGCCAATTCAGCGAACGATATACCCACGATATCCCCTTTCAGTTTTACGATCAACGAAGATGATTCCGTCCGCGTGCAGATCTCATCGATGGTGAATGACGTCGATAACAGTCTGGAAACGCTGGTGATTTCCTTTGTTGCCAACCACACGTCTGCAACCCTCGATGGTCTGGATCTGGTCATTCGGCCTGACGCAGATTTTTTCGGCGCTGACACACTGATTATCATCGCCACCGACCCTTTCGGTGCCGTCGCGTCAGGGTCCTCTATCCTGACGATCAAATCGGTGAATGATGCCGTCGAAATCTCTCCTCTGCCGATCGTGACCATCGACGAAGATGACACGCTTGTCGTCGAGTTGGCCCAGCTCGTCACCGACAAGGAGACGCCCTTCGCAGATCTCACGTGGGCGCTCTTTCCGGCCCCGGGGTTATTGACACACTTTGACGAGGTGACCGGACGCCTCCTGGCATGGGCCCCAGCCGATAGTGCGGGAGTATTCCCACTGCGTATCTCGGTGACGGATGAGAATCTCTCCATCACCAGTCACCGAGATACGATCAACATCTTGCCCGTCAACGATCCGCCTCGACTGCTCGTGGCTGATACGACCCTTGCCCGAGGCGATACACTGATCCTGACATTGACAGAGCTGATCAGCGATGCCGACGACCAGGTCAGCACTCTCTCTACGGAAATTGTAGAGGCACACGGCCTCGTGGCGGCTTGGGTGGATACGACCCTGACCGTGCAAGCCAGCAGTGGCTTCAGCGGCGAAGGGTGGATCCTGCTTGAGGCCTCCGATCCACCGGGAGCGGTCATGATGGATACGCTGCGGGTGTCGGTGATCACCGCCAATCCACAGGCACCGGTGATCGCCCCCCTGCCAGCGATCACCCTCGAAACTGGCGACACGGTGACGGTGGATCTGGCACAATTTATCAGCGATCCCGATCACGATCCGGCGACATTGACCCTCTCACTGAGTCCGTTGCCGCAGGGGGAGGTTCTCATCGAGCAACACTCGATCACCCTCATCGCCCCAGACTCTGTGGCCTCTTTTGAGGTTACCGTGACCGTTGAGGACCCCGATGGTGAGCAGTCAAGTACTGCGCTGCAGATTGATTTCCTCGCGCCGACGCCCTTGCTCAGCGGTCTGCCCGCGACACTGGAGATCACTGTCAGTGGTCGGCAAGAATTCCTCGACCCCTTCGTCACAGGCGGTGTGCCGTCAGAGGTTTCGTGGTCGGCGCAGACCGTAGGCGATGTAGACGTCTTCATCGACGACACGAATCGAAGCCTCCGCGTTACACCACGGGATGGTTCTCGCGCCGGAGGGCAAGTTGTCCTCTTCGCCTCATCGCCACGAAAAGCAGCGGTCGAAACGCTGGCTGTGACCATCATCAATGCACTTCCCATCGTGACGCTGCCGGATCCCTTCTTCGTGACCATTGGCGCTCCACGTCAGTTGCTGCTCGATGATCTGGTTACGGACGAC
>Ga0114999_10000567_pt1 | contig 54745 bp, 56 predicted proteins | sample ArcticOcean_MG_C_3_FD_89820 | JGI IMG/M metagenome (GOLD analysis project Ga0114999, IMG submission 89820) | Marine microbial communities from western Arctic Ocean - ArcticOcean_MG_CB8_126 | ecosystem: Environmental > Aquatic > Marine > Oceanic | place: Arctic Ocean: Canada Basin | collected...
AATTAAAAAAATAGTTTTATTTATTTTTTTATTATTATGCAATGAATATTTAGTTGTATTTAAAAAATAAATTTTAAAAAAAAGATTTAATTTTTAATTTTAAAAGATTATCTTATAGACAGAAAAAATAATTTAATTTCCAATGCGACCTATGGTACCCAAAATCAATACAACCTATTATATGATTAAACTACATCTGGATTTATTTGGCCTAAAAATTTTTTATATAGTTTAGTCAATAAATTGAATTTATAAATTTTATGAAAATAAAAATTTATCAACTGACAATTGTTTTTTTATTTTTTTTCTGACTTGCTAATTTTTTTAGTTAATCTTGAAATTTTTCTTGACACTGTTTTTTTGTTTATAACGCCTGTTTTTGCTATTTTCATCAATTGTGAATTAAATTTAGGCAAAAATGCCTTAGCTTCTTTTATTTTTCCAGTTGTAATATAGGATAACATTTTTTTAACAGCTATTTTATATTTACTCTTTCTTAATCTATTTACTAAGGTTTGAAGCTTAGTTTTTTTAGTTCTTCTAATTGCAGATTTAGTATTTGGCATAAAGTGAAAAGTTTGTATCTTTTTGCTCTTTATTAGTCAATAGCAATTTATTTTTGACATTTGCTACAAAAGAAAGAAGATCTGTTTGAAATGTAAATTTTTTTTACTTTTCCTTTACACGAAATACGAGCACAATTTTCACGAAGTTTGCCATATACTCTAAAAAATTGCTGAAAACTACCACTTTTACCTGAACTACTTTTAAAATCCTTAATCGAAGACCCTCCTTTTATAATTGAAAATTTAAGAATGGACTTAATGCTAAAAATAAGTTTTTTTATTTCTGAAGTATTGATAGTTTTGCATTTTCTTAATGGATTAATTCTTGCTAAAAATAATGCTTCATTAACATAAATATTACCTAAACCACTTATAAAAGTTTGGTCCATCAAAAGATTTTTTATATTTTTCTTTTTATTTACAACTTTTTTTACAAAATAAACTACATTAAAAGGTTTGCTTAATGGCTCTATACCAAGTTTTTTAATAAATTTTATTTTGTTTAGATTTTTAGTATTATATATTTTTAAAAATCCAAACCTTCTAACATCATTATAAATTAAAATTAAATTATTGCTTAAAATAAAGTATATATGATTATGTTTTTTTAAAATATTCAAGTCATAGTAAAAACTTGTTTTAAAGATTTCATTATTTTTTTGTCTTAAAACTATAAACTTACCAGTCATACCTAGGTGTGCTAAGAGGATTTTTTTCTTAAAATGAAAAATTAAATATTTTGACCTTCTGGTGATTTTTATTATTTTTTCACCAGCCAGTTGCTTTGAAAATGTTCTTTTTAATTTGTAGCGTAAATTGTTATTATATATTTTAATTTTTTTTATTTTAGCACCATTTACCATTTTAAATAAAGATCTTTTTACAATTTCTACTTCTGGAAGTTCTGGCATTTATAAATTATTTATATTGTGAAAAAAGTTAACATATGATCTATTAATTTAAATGAAAACCCAGCAAAAAAATAGAGAAAGATTTGTATCAAAAGTATTTCAAGATGTTTTTGATAAATATGACTTAATGAATGACGTTATGTCTCTAGGTGTACATAGATTGTGGAAAAAAAGATTTCTAAATTTTCTTAACCCCCAAATAAATACTAAATTACTAGATGTCGCTTCTGGAACAGGAGATATTGCTAAACTATACTTAAGTAAAATAAACAATAATGGATATGTTTATTGTCTTGATGAAAATCAAGGAATGCTTAATCTAAATAAGAAAAGATTTTCCTCATCTTCCAATGTTAAGTGGTTTTGTAATAACGCTGAAAAACTTCCATTTAAAAGTAATTATTTTGACTATTACACAATTAGTTTTGGAATTAGAAATGTAGATGATATGAATATTGCGCTTAAAGAAGCTTATCGTGTATTGAAGCCTGGTGGTAGATTTTTATGTTTAGAATTTTCTAAAGTTGAAAATAATATTTTAAATAAATTCTATCAAAATTATTCTAAAACTATTCCAAAAATTGGTAAATTAATCATGGGTAAAGAAGAGCCTTATGAGTATTTAGTAAATAGTATAAAAAAATTTTGCGATCAAGATGAATTTGTGAATAGAATAAAGAAGCAAAGTTTTGAAAATATAACCTATAAAAAGTTAAGTGGAGGAATAGTAGCAATACATTCTGCTTGGAAAACATAAAATGTTAAGAAAATTATTTATGTTATTTAAAATTGGAAGAAAATTATCAACTTCTGGTGCTATTTCTTCATTTTATAAAATATATGAACCTCCTATATCTATAAAAGTTCTTTTTTTTATAGTTGGCTTTGATTTTGGAGCTAAAAAAAAAGAAAATAATTTATCAGCAGGTGAAAGTTTATGTATTGCTTTGCAAGAAATGGGAACTACCTTTATTAAGCTGGGGCAATTTTTAGCTACTAGGCCTGATATAATAGGAGATAAAATATCTTTAGAGTTAGAAAAACTTCAAGATAAACTCCCAGCTTTCCAGCTTCATAGTGTAAATGATATACTTAAAAAAGAACTTGGTGAAAAAAGTTTTTCCAAAATTTCTAATATTTCACAACCCGTTGCTGCAGCATCAATTGCTCAGGTACATTTTGCAGATATACAAGATGGAAGTTCAACAAGACAGGTTGCTATAAAAATCCTAAGACCAAATATTGAAAAAGTTTTTAATGAAGAGTTGGATGCATTAATGCTTTTAGCTTATATAATACAAAGTATTATCAAAAAAACAAAGCGGCTAAAGTTGATTGAAATTGTTCAATTGTTGCGCGAAATAACAAATGTAGAAATGGACTTACGCTTTGAAGCTGCGGCCGCAAATGAGTTCTCCGAAAATACTAAAAATGATATGAATTTTAATGTTCCAAAAGTTTATTGGAATTTTACAAGTAAAAAAATTCTTTGTTTAGATAGAGTTGATGGCATTTCTATAAGGGAAATCGATAAATTAAAATCACTTAATGTTAATTTAAAAAAATTAGCAAAAGACACTATTCAGAATTTTTTGCGCCATGCAATTAGAGATGGATTTTTTCATGCTGATATGCACCAAGGAAATTTATTTGTAGATAAAAATGGAAATATTATTCCTGTAGATTTTGGAATCATGGGAAGGCTAAGTAATGATAATAAAAGATACTTAGCCGAAATACTTTATGGCTTTATTAAAAGAGATTATAAGAGAGTCGCCGAAATCCATTTCATTGCAGGTTTAATCCCAAAAAATGTTTCAAAGGATGATTTTGCTCAAGCTTTGAGATCAATAGGAGAACCAATTTTTGGTCAAAGTGTACAAAATATCTCAGGTAGTAAACTTTTAAGTCAATTATTTGAAGTTACAGAAAAGTTTAATATGCAAACTCAAATACAGCTCTTGCTGCTTCAAAAAACTATGGTTGTTGTTGAGGGAGTTGCCAGAAAAATAGATCCTGAGACAAATATATGGGACGTATCAAGACCTATTTTAGAGGATTGGCTTAAAAATCTAAAAAATCCAATTAGTCAGGCTGGAGAGGTTATAAATAAAGCCAATGAAGTCCTTAAAAGATTGCCAGATTTACCTCTTATAATGGATAGAGCTAATGATGTAATGACTTTAATTGCTGAAGGTAAATTTAACCCAAACTCTTTATCATATGAAAGTTTAAAAGAAGAGGAGCTTAAATTAGAGTTGATGCGTAATAAGGTAATTGGAGTATTTTTAGTGCTTGTAATTTTTGTCCTCTTAGTATTGAAATAATAAAATTATGGATAATTTATTAAAAAAGAAAATACTTTTAATTATTTGTGGAGGAATCTCTGCATATAAAAGTTTAGAAATTATCAGATTATTAAAAAGAAATGGTGCAATTGTTAAAACAATTTTGACTAAAAGTTCTAAAGAATTTATTACGCCATTATCTGTTGCATCTTTATCTCAGGAAAAGGTTTACGACGATTTATTTAGTGTGAATAATGAGGCTGAAATGGACCATATATCACTTTCTAGATGGTCTGATCTAATACTTGTTTCTCCAATGACTGCCAATACTATTTCTAAATTAAGCAATGGATCAGCAGACGACCTAGCATCAACAGTTATATTAGCTTCTGATAAAGAAATCTTTTTAACGCCAGCCATGAATGTTAGAATGTGGGAACATCCCTCAACTCAAGAAAACATTAAAAAATTAAAAAGTTTTGGTTATAAAATTATTGGACCAGAAACAGGTGATATGGCTTGCGGAGAATATGGTAAAGGCAAAATGACAGAGCCTGTTGAAATTATTAAACAAATAGAAAAATATTTTTCTAACTTAAACAAAAATAAAAAATTTAAAGCTTTAGTTACTGCAGGACCAACTCGTGAGTATATTGATCCAGTTAGATTTATAACTAATAGATCAAGTGGTAAACAAGGTTTTGAATTAGCTAAATCTCTATCAAAAAAAGGATTTGATACTACACTTATTTCTGGACCTACTGCTTTAAAAATTGACGAAGATATAAAATGTATAAAAGTTGAAACAGCTGAAGAAATGTTTAAAGCAACACAAAAAAGCTTGCCCACAGATGTTGCCATATTTACTGCAGCTGTTGCAGATTTTAAAGTTAGAGAACAAAAAAAAGAAAAAATTAAAAAGGAAGATTGCTTAGATTTAAATTTAGAAAAAAATATTGATATTTTAAACTATGTATCAAATCATAATTCACTTAGACCTAAAATAGTCATTGGTTTTGCGGCTGAAACAAATAACTTGCAAAATAGTGCAAAAAAAAAATTAATGGAAAAAAACTGTGATTGGATTATTGCAAATGATGTTTCTAACAAGCTGATTGGATTTGACTCAGAGTTTAACGAAGTTACAATAGTGTATAAGAATGAAAAAATTGAAGACGAAAAACTTGGTATGAAGAAAAAATCTGAAATCTCAGATGAAATTGTCGATAGAGTTATTAGCCAATTAAATTAAAATTTAATGGTAAAAGTATTAATTAAAAAACTAGATCCTGCAGTTGAAATCCCAGCTTACAAAACCTCGGGTGCGTCTGGAATGGATTTAATGGCATTTATAAAAAAACCTATTACATTAAACTCCAAAAGTTCATGTTTAGTTCCTACTGGAATTTCCGTTGCATTTTCCGAAGATTACGAAATTCAAATAAGACCTAGATCAGGATTAGCAGCAAAAAATAATATATCTGTTTTAAATACACCTGGAACAATTGATAGTGATTACAGAGGTGAAATTAAAATAATACTTTTCAATCATGGTTCTGCAGATTTTGTTATCAAAAACAAAGATAGAATAGCTCAAATGATTTTAATGCCAGTTAATAAAATGGATTTAGAGGAGGTGGAAAATTTACCTGAGACTTTAAGAGGAAAAGGTGGATTTGGTTCAACTGGTAAATAAATACTTTTAATGAAGTTTACAAAAAAAAACATAGATAGATATTCGAGACAAATAATTTTAAAAAAAGTCGGCCTTGTTGGGCAAAAAAAAATTTTTAATGCCAGTGTTCTAATTGTGGGTGCTGGTGGACTTGGTTCTCCAATAGCTATATATCTAGCATCCTTAGGGGTTGGTAAAATTGGTATTGTGGATAAAGATAAAGTAGAGCTCTCAAATCTTAATCGACAAATAATATTTAATACAAAAGATGTAAAAAAAAATAAGTCCTCAGCTGCTATAAGCAATTTGAAAAAAATTAATCCTAATATAAATTTAAAATCTTTTAATAAAGAAATAACAAATGCAAACATAAAGAAAATAGCGCAAAATTATAATTTTATAGTTGATGGCTGTGATAATTTTAAAACGCGTTTTTTAATCAATGATTATTGTTTTAAAAGTAAAAAAATTCTCATATCTGGTGCTGTTAGCAAATTTGATGGGCAAGTTTATACTTTTAATTTTACGAATAAAAAATCTCCATGCCTAAGATGTTTTATACCTAAAATGCCTAATAATTATGATTTTGATAATTGCGAATATGAAGGAATTTTAGGAACCATTACTGGTATAATCGGCACTATTCAGGCAAATGAAGTCGTAAAGGAAATTTTAAATATTGGTGATACTTTGTGTGGTTATATTTTAATTATCGATTCCTTAAAACTAAACTTTAGAAAAGTTAAACTTAATAAACGTTCTGATTGTCTTTGTAATGCTAGCAACAACTAGATTTTATATAATTTTAACAATTTTAATAATCTTTTCTTTTGAAAAAGGTGTTGCTAATGAAGATTTTCAGTTTTTGTCACTAAAAAATAGTGAAGTTAATTTAAGACAAGGTCCATCTTTTAAGTACCCAATAAAGCTTACATATAAAAAAAAATATCTACCAGTAATTATTATTGATAGAACTGATACTTGGCGAAAAATTAAAGATTTTGAAAATAATTCTGGTTGGATACATATTTCTCAGCTATCAAAGAGAAGGTCTGCAATAAATATAAAAAAAAATTCTATAATTTATAAAAAATCTACACTTTATTCAAAACCAATGGTTAGACTCGAAATAGGGAGAATGGTAATTATAAAAAAATGTCAAGATAAGTGGTGCAAAATAGTAACTGGAAATATCAGTGGGTGGGTATTAAAAAATACTTTATGGGGGATGATTTAAATAAAATCCTGAATTAAAGATTTTTTTGTATTTTCAGATATTTTTGCCTCATGGTTATATAAGTCATGATCAATTCCAATTGTAACCTGAATATTTGTTTCCTTGAATTTTTGTAATTGATTATCTGAAAAATTAAAGTGTACAAACTGTACCGAAGAAGCCTTACCTTCTGCTGAAGTTCGGTCAACATCCTTTTCAGAAATCGCATTAACTTTTTCTTCTCCAATTTTCATATAAACTTTTTCTTCAATTCCTCCAACTTTACCTAAAAAATCTGCTCTTAAAATAGGGTTATCAATTTCAAACATTAGTGTTGCTACTAACTCTTTTCCCTTAGGTACTAATGGATTATAGGCTGCCAGTTCATCTTTTAATTGTTCGTCTCCACCTTTTTCGATATACAGCATTTCTTGAATTTGACCTAACATTGTTTCATAACTTTCGAAGTAAAATGTAGCATAAGGGCCGAGTGATACTCTTCTATTTTTTTTAAATTCAAGCAAGTCTTTTCTAATCATCTTTCTGTTTTTTGAATAAGACTCAAAAGAAACCAGATCTTGCTTTTCAACAACTTTATTTTGCTTTGACATCCTCATATTCTATATGCCTTTGCGATTAATTCGATAGGATGTAATGCCTCATCATTTTTTATATTAGTATCTTTTTCTAGTTGTTTTAAATGTTTTCCAGCTAATGGACAATCTGAAGCCATATATCTATTATTTTTTTTTAAAATTAATTTAGCTGCACCTTTTCCAACTTTGTTTGCGACATCATGACTTGACTTCATAACTCCAAAAGTTCCCCCATGCCCAGCACACTTTTCAACAACATCTATTTTTATATTAGGAATTAATTTAAGCATATCTCTAGCTTTATTTCCCATATTTTGAGCTCTAGCATGACAAGCGTGATGTACAGTTACTCCACCGTCAATTTCACTTAAGCCTTCTGCTAGTCCTTCTTTCTCTGAAATATCAATTATATATTCATCTATGTCGCTAACATTTTTTGAAAGTATTTTTATATCTTCATTGTTGGGTAATAGTAATGGCCATTCAAATTTTAACATTAATCCACAGCTTGCAGTAAGTGTAACTACTCGATACCCTTTATTTACCCATTTTAACAGCTCATTTGAGACTTTTTTCGCTTGTTCAACAACTTTTGGCAGATCTGCTTGCTCTAAAAAAGGCATCCCACAGCAGCCTGGATAAGCTTCTTGAACTTCTACTCCGTTTTTTTTTAATACTTTAAGTGCGGCAACTCCAGTATCTTTTTTATTGAAATTCACAAAACATGTAGAATAAATAACTACCTTTCTATCTTTTAATTTTGTCTGAAGATTTAAAGTATTTTTATTTTTTTTGAAGTAATTTGAAAATGTTTCAGAATTATAAATTGGAAGTAAAACTCTCTTATCTATTCCAGTCACTAATTCTAAAAATCTTCTTAAAAATTTGTTTCTTAAACTTGATACCCAGTTTATTAATATAGAAAACGTAACTCCAATTTTTCCATTTCTATCTGTTTTAGCAAGCTGTGCTGGAATTATTGGCAATTTATTTTGTTTTTTTTGAAGTGTACGATACCTAAGCATTAAATGTGGAAAATCTAAATCAAACTCATGGGGAGGGACATAAGGACATTTTGTCATAAAACACATATCACAAAGTGTACAGGAATCTACAATTGGTGCGAATTTATCACTAGATAAACTTTCTACATCCTCGTTTTTCGACTCATCAATCATATCAAAAAGTTTTGGGAAACTATCGCAAAGATTAAAACATCTTCTACAACCATGACAAATATCAAAAACTCTTCTCATTTCATCATCCAACTTTTTAGGATTAGTAAAATCAGGATGATTAAAATCTATTGGATGTCTTGTAGGTGCTTTTGTGCTGGCTTCTTTATTCATTCTAAATTTTAGTATTTTTTTGGTGGAGGTAACTCCACCAAAATTTATTTATTATATAGACTCTAAAGTTTTTTGAAATTTACCAGCATGTGATTTTTCAGCTTTAGCTAATGTTTCAAACCAGTCTGCAATTTCTTCGAAACCTTCTTCTCGCGCGGTTTTAGCCATTCCAGGATACATGTCTGTATATTCATGAGTTTCGCCAGCTACAGCAGAAGCTAAATTGTCTTTAGTTTCGCCAATTGGTTTACCAGTTGCAGGATCGCCAACTTCTTCTAAAAACTCAAGATGCCCATGTGCGTGTCCAGTCTCACCTTCCGCCGTAGATCTAAATACAGCCGCAACATCATTATATCCTTCTACGTCTGCCTTTTGAGCAAAATAAAGATATCTTCTGTTCGCTTGACTTTCGCCTGCAAAAGCTTCCTTGAGATTATTTTCTGTTTTACTTCCTTTTAATGACATATTTGTCCTCCATTAATTACTTTATAAAGATTCTAAACTATAAGTCAATACTTTAGAATCATTTTAAAAAAAATTTATAATTATTTATTTTGATTATGAGAATTATTCTCAAGACTTATTGTAACTTCTATTTTATTTATTATTTTTCCTTTGGGTGCTGTTGGAATTTTACTAAGGGCAATATCCTCATTTTTTATATCAATCAAGTCACCATTATGCTCATCATAAAAATGGTGATGGTTTTCTGAATTGGTGTCGTAAAAAGTTTTATTTCCTTTTACGGATATTTCTTTCAAGTATCCGTTTTTTTTAAAAGCATGAACGGTATTATAAATAGTAGCTAAAGAAATTTTAGATTTTGTGTTTTTTTCAACGATTTGTTTTAATTTTTCAATAGTAAAATGAAATGTCTCTTTTTTTTCAAAAAGGGTCTTGCATATCATGACTCTTTGTTTTGTAGGTCTAAGATTTGAATGTCTAAGACGACTAACATGACTTTTTAGTGTGTTATTTCCATTTAATTTTAAGTTTTTTTTGTTCATTTTAATTTATAATTATTCTAAACTAAATATATTTAATAAACCTATTAAATCAAGTATTAGTTTATCTATATTATGAAAAAAAATAGTTTTAAATATGAAGAATTGATAGACTGCGCCAATGGTAAGATGTTTGGGCCAGGTAATGCCAAACTACCATCTCCACCAATGTTAATGTTTCATAGAATTACTAATGTTAATGAAAATGAAGGAAAATATAACAAAGGACTAATCGAAGCTGAATTTGATATAGATAAAAAGATGTGGTTTTTTGATTGTCATTTTAAAGAAGATCCTGTAATGCCAGGTTGCTTAGGATTGGACGCAATGTGGCAATTGGTAGGTTTTTATTTAGGATGGAAAGGAGAGCCTGGAAAAGGAAGAGCTTTAGGAGTAAATTCTGTAAAATTCACAGGAGAAATTCTTACTACTGCCAAAATTGCAAGATATGAAGTTAATATTAAAAGAATTTTAAAAAAGCAAGGAGCTGTTGTAGGATTAGCTGATGGAACATTGTATGCTGATAACAAAGCAATATATCAAGCAGAAAATTTAAAAGTAGGATTATTTAAATAATGAGAAGAGTTGTAATTACTGGATTAGGAATAGTTTCATGTATTGGTAATAACCAATCTGAAGTTTTAGATTCTTTATTAAACACGAAATCAGGAATAGTCTTCTCTGAAGATCATAAAAAATATAATTTTAGAAGTCAGGTGGTAGGCTCAATTAAAAATTTAAATCTAGCAGATCATATTGATAGAAAAAAAATTAGATTCATGGGTGATGGTTCAGCTTATAATTATATTGCAATGCAAGAAGCAATAAAAGATTCTGGATTAGAAGAAAAAGATATCAGTAACGAAATGACTGGAATTATTATGGGATCTGGTGGTCCTTCAATCAAAAATGTTGTTTTAGCTGTAGATGCCACAAGAGAATCGGGTCCAAAAAAAATGGGACCATGTATTGTTCCAAGAACGATGTCGAGTACAAATTCTGCGACACTTGCAGTACCTTTTAAAATTAGAGGTGTTAATTATTCAATAAGCTCTGCTTGCGCCACCAGTGGGCACTGTATAGGAAACGGAATGGAACTAATTCAATTTGGGAAGCAAGACATAGTATTTGCGGGTGGTGGAGAAGAATTAAATTGGGGTATGTCTGGTATGTTTGATGCCATGACAGCATTATCTTCAAAATATAATGATAATCCAGAAAAAGCATCAAGACCTTATGATAAAGATAGAGATGGTTTTATAATTGCTGGTGGTGCAGGAACTATTGTGCTTGAAGAGTATGAGCATGCTAAAGAACGTGGAGCTAAAATTTATGCAGAACTAACTGGATATGGTGCTACATCCGACGGATATGATATGGTGGCCCCATCAGGCGAGGGAGCCGCAAGATGTATGAAGATGGCTCTTAAAACTTCAAAAAATAAAGTTGATTATATAAATACTCATGGGACTTCTACACCCGTTGGTGATGTAAAAGAATTAGAAGCAATAGAAACAGTTTTTAAAAATAATATTCCTAAAATTAGTTCTACTAAATCTTTAACAGGCCATTCATTGGGGGCAACTTCTGTGCAAGAAGCAATATATTGTTTATTAATGATGAAAAATAAATTTATATCTGCATCTGCTCATATAGAAAATATGGACGAAAAAGCAAAAAATTTCCCAATTGTAACAAAAGTGGAGAAAGAAAAAGAATTGGATTGCGTTATGTCAAACAGTTTTGGATTTGGTGGAACTAATGCAACATTAGTATTTGAAAAATTAAAATAAAAATATGTCTTTGTTAAAAGGTAAAAAAGGATTAATCATGGGGGTGGCAAATGATAGATCTATTGCATGGGGAATTTCTAAAAAGTTAGCTGAACATGGTGCAGAGTTAGCATTTACTTACTTAGGTGATGCATTAAAAAAAAGGGTTATCCCACTAGCAAAATCTTTGAACTCTGATTTTACTCTTAGTTGTAATGTAGAAAAAAAAGAAGAAATTGTTAAACTCTTTGAAGATATTAAAGCAAAGTGGGGCAAAATAGATTTTATTGTGCATGCTATAGCTTATTCAGATAAATCAGAATTATCAGGTGAATATTTAAATACTACAAGAGATAATTTTTTAAAGAGTATGTTAATATCTTGCTTTTCTTTCACTGAGGTAGCAAAAGAAGGTTCAAAAATAATGAATGCTGGAGGAAGTATGCTAACTTTAACATATGAATCTACAAAAGTTATTCCAAATTATAATGTTATGGGTGTTTGTAAATCTGCCCTGGAAACAAGCGTGAAATACTTAGCAAGAGATCTAGGTGTGAAAAATATAAGAGTTAATGCAATAAGTGCGGGCCCTATAAAAACTCTTGCAGCTTCAGCTATAGGAGATGCAAAATTTTTATATAAATGGAATGAAGATCATTCGCTTTTAAAAAGAAATGTAAACATAAATGATGTTGGAGGTTCAGCTACATATTTAATTAGTGATTTAGCAGCTGCTGTGACTGGAGAAATACATTATGTTGATGCAGGTTATAATAAAGTTGGCATGCCTAATCCAAAAAATATTACTTAGAGTCTGCCTCTTTCATTGAAAGTTTAACTTTACCTCTATCAAAACCTACAACTTTGACAGAAACTTCATCTCCTTCTTTAACAACATCAGAAACTTTTTCTACTCTTTTTGCAGCTAACTGCGAAATATGAACAAGACCATCTTGTTTGCCCAAAAAATTAACAAAAGCGCCAAACTCCATAATTTTTACAACTTTTCCTTTATATATTTTCCCCATTTCTGGTTTCGCTACAATACTTTTTACCATTTCCATTGCTTTATTTCTTGATTCTTCATCGGGTGCAGCGATAGTAACTTCGCCAGTGTCTTTGACGTCAACTTTTGCTCCAGATAATTCTACAATTTCCCTAATTGTTGCTCCACCTTTACCTATAACTGCCGCTATATCTTTTTTATCAACCATAACAGTCTCAATTTTTGGAGTATGTTTAGAAACTTCTTTTCTTGATGACTTAATTGTTTTATTCATTTCTTGCAATATATGAGCTCTTCCATCTTTAGCTTGATTTAATGCCTGCTCCATTATTTCAAAAGTGATACCAGTAATCTTTATATCCATTTGCAATGAAGTGATTCCATCTTTAGTACCTGCAACTTTAAAATCCATATCTCCTAAGTGATCTTCGTCACCTAAAATGTCTGACAATACTGAAAACTCATCCTTTTCTTTTATTAAACCCATTGCTATTCCTGCAACTGGTTCTTTGATTGGAACAGCCGCATCCATAAGCGCTAAAGATGCCCCACATACTGTGGCCATAGATGACGAACCATTTGATTCGGTAATTTCTGAAACTACCCTTATAGTATAGGGAAATTTTTCTTTCTCAGGTAATGAAGAATTTATAGCTCTCCATGCTAACTTTCCATGACCCACTTCTCTTCTTCCCGTTCCAATTCTACCTGTTTCACCAACAGAAAATGGTGGAAAATTATAATGTAGCATGAAACGAACTCTTTTTTGACCTTCTAAACTCTCAATTCTTTGTTCATCATCAGACATTCCTAAAGTTGTAGTTACCAAAGCTTGGGTTTCACCTCTAGTGAATAAAGCTGAACCATGGGTTCTAGGTAATACTCCCACTTCACATTTAATAGTTCTGACATCAGATAAACCTCTACCATCAATTCTTTTTTTAGTTTTAAGTATTCTTCCTCTAACTATATCTTTTTCTAAATGTTTAAGTTGTAGCGAAACTTCTAAATCTGAATAAGTTTCATCACCTTCGAATAAAGATTTACATTTTTCTGTTGCTAGATTGATCATCTCAGATCTTTTTTGCTTATCTTTTTCAGAAAATGCTTTTTCTAAATCTTTTGTTAACTCCTTAGAAATTTTTGCTTTTAAATCAGTATAATCTTTTTCTTCTACTACCCATGCTTCTTTTGAACATTTTTTAGCAAGTGACTCTATTGCTTTAATAACTGGAACAAATTTTTCGTGACCAAATTTAACTGCATCCAACATTTGTTTTTCTGTCATACCAGAGGTTTCAGACTCAACCATTAATACAGCATCTTTTGTTCCTGCAACCACTAGGTCTAATTTAGATTCTACTAATTGTTCTTTTGAAGGATTTAACACATATTCATCATTTATATAACCTACTCTTGAAGCACCTATGGGACCCTGAAAAGGCAAACCTGAAATTGCTAAAGCTGCCGAAGACGCAATTATTGATAATATATCCGCTTCATTCTCATTATCATAAGAAAGAACAGTCGGTAAAATTTGAACTTCATTTCTAAAACTTTCTGGAAATAAAGGTCTTATAGGTCTGTCAATTAGTCTTGATATTAAAGTTTCTGCTTCAGTCGGCCTTGCTTCTCTTTTAAAATAACCACCAGGTATTTTTCCTGCCGCATAATATTTTTCTTGATAATTTACTTGAAGTGGAAAGTAATCTGTATCTGGATTAACTTTTTTTCTTCCAACTACTGTTGAAATGACAACTGTTTCTCCTAAAGTTGCAATTATAGCTCCATCAGCTTGACGGGCTATTTTACCAGTTTCTAAAGTTAATTTTTTTCCACCTAGGTCTAATTCTTCTTTAAATATTTTAAACATTTATTTTCTTAAATTTAATTTTGTTAATATTGTTTTGTAAGATTCTACGTTTTTTGTCCTTAGATATTTTAACAAACGTTTTCTTTGGTTAACAGCTTTTAATAAACCAGTAGTAGAGTGCTTATCATTTTTATTTTTTTTGAAATGATTAGATAACATTTTAATTTTTTCACTTAATAAACCTATCTGCACTTCTGATGATCCAACATCTTTAGGATGGATTTTCAGAGATTCTATAATCTCTTTCTTTTGTTTATTCATTTTTATTTATTCTCCTGTATTAATTTTTCAATTTTTTCTGCATAATCAAATGATTTATCACTAACAAAAGATACTCTTGGTAGAAATTTCATATCTATTTTCTTTGATAATGCCTTTCTTATTAAATAGGAAAATTCTGTCAAAACATTAACTGCTTTATCAGTATCTTTTCCTCCTAATGGTATTACGTATGCCCTCGCATTTTTTAGATCTGGGCTCATTCTTACTTCAGTTACAGTTATATTCTTAGTTTCCAAAGTTGGAACTTTTGCTTCATCTCTTAAAAAAATTTGTCCTAAAGATTGTTTAATCATTTCTCCCACTCTAAGCTGTCTCTGTGAAAAAGGTACGTTACTAATTGGTTTAATCATTAAATTCTTCTTTCGGTTTCTACTATTTTATAGACCTCAATTACATCTTTTTCTTTAAAATCTGCAAAATCTTTTAGGGTTATACCACACTCAAGTCCAGCAGCTACCTGCTTAGCAGCATTTTTTTCTCTAAAAATACTACTTATATTGCCTGTATATAGTACATTCCCGTCTCTTATCAACCTAGCATTTAAATTATTGATTATCTCTCCTTCTGTCACTTTAGAGCCTGCTACCTTACCAATTTTAGAAACTTTAAATATAGTTTGAACTTCAGCTGAACCAATCACCTCTTCTTTTATATCTGGCTTCAACAATCCAGATAATCCATCATTTATAAAGTCAAGCGCTTCGTAGATAATATTAAATAACTTTATAGTAATCTTGTGATTCTCAGCCAGTTTTTTTGCTTCTTTATTGGGTCTGACATTAAATCCAATAAGGATAGCATTTGAAGCTTTTGCCAACGTTACATCTGTTTCAGTAATTACACCTATACTAGATAAAATTATTTTTGCTTTAACTTCATTATGTTTAATTTTATTAATTGCATTCTTAAGTGCTTCACTTGAACCTTGAACGTCTGATTTTACAATTATAGCTAACTCTTGTGGAGCAGCGCTATCAGCAAAGCCGGTTTCTTTATTTGAGCTAGAAGAGCTATCTAATTTAGATTTGCTATTTTGAACTCTGTACTCATTTATTTCTTTTGCCTTTTCTTCTGACTCAACAACTATGAAATCATCACCAGCAAAAGCTGATTTATTCATACCAAGTATTTCAACTGGTGTAGATGGATTGGCAATATCTAAATTTTGTCCTTGGTCATCAATCATAGCTCTGATTTTTCCCCATGTATCGCCACTAATAAAAAAATCTCCTTTTTTTAAACTTCCATTTGTAACTAAAACTGTAGATACAGGTCCTTTCCCTTTGTCTATTCTTGATTCTAAAATTGTTCCAGAGGCATGTGTATCATACTCTGCTTTTAAATCTAAAAGGTCAGTTTGCAATATTATATTATCTTTAAGTTTATCTAGATTTTTTTTAGTAATAGCTGAAACTTCTGAAAATAATGTGTCTCCACTTAATTCTTCTGCTATTAATTCATATTGTAATAATTCGTTTTTTATCTTTTGTGGATCGGCTCCAGGCAAATCACATTTATTTATTGCTACGATAATTGGTACTTTGGCAGATTTTGAATGTTGAATAGCTTCTATAGTTTGTGGTTTAACCCCATCATCTGCGGCAACTACAAGCACAACTATATCTGTAACTTTTGATCCTCTTGCTCTCATTTCTGTAAATGCAGCGTGACCTGGTGTATCAATAAATGTAATATCTTTTCCATCTTCTGTTTTAATTTTATATGCACCAATATGTTGAGTTATTCCACCATGCTCACCTGCTACTACATTTGTTTTTCTTAAGGCATCTAATAATGAAGTTTTACCATGATCAACATGACCCATAACTGTAACAATAGGTGCTCTAGATTTTAAATTAGTTTTTTCTTTATTAACATTTGTCTTAACGTTTAATTCTGGCTTCGAATCTCTAATTGGTATATTGCCAAATTCTTTTACAATGTATTCTGCGGTATCAGCATCAATTGTATGATTAATTGTAGCTACTACACCCATTCCCATTAAATGTTTAATAATCCCGCTAGCTTGAATTGCCATTCTATTTGATAATTCTTTTATAGTTATTTTATCTGGAATGTTAACTTCATGAACAACTTGTTTATTGTCAGCTTGGCTTATATCAGTTTCTTTATTTTTATCTTTTATTCTTGCTCTTCTTACTGAGGCTAAACTTCTTTCCCTTGAATCCATAACTGAGTCATCCATGGCTTTGGATAATGTTAGTTTGTACTCTCTTTTGCTATCTGAACTTTTACTTCTAACTAAACTTTTCTTCTTTGCTTGAGATGCAGCTTCCTTATCAGACCTAAACCTTTTAGTGGCTCTTTCTTCAGCAATTTTTCGAATTTCTGAATTATTAACTGATCTTGGTTTTTGAGCTGAAAAACTAGGTCTATTTGCACCATCAGGCTTAGGCTTATTTCTAAATCCTCCTGATGTTTTATTTGAATTGTGATCTCTATTATAGAACTTTCTCTCCCCACCTCTGCCTGGAGCCTTTTTTTCGATTACTACAGAAGTTTTGTTTTTATCTTGTGTGTACTGGGAAACTTTATGTGGCTTCGCTGATGAAATTCTTAATGTTAATTTTTTTTTTATTTTTTTTTCTTCCATAATCAAACATGCCCTTATTTAAAAACTATACTTCTTGCATTAATAATCAAATCGTCCGCCTCACTTTTTGTTAAAGCAAACTCTTCCAGGTAACCATCTATTTTAAATCTAACACCTTTTTTTTCATCATAGCTACCTATTAATTCATCTGTAGAAAGCTCAGCAAAATCTTTTAAGGAATTTATTTTTTTTTCACCTAAAGTAACAAGCATTCCAGGAGTTAAGCCTTTATGGTTTATTAATGCATCTTCTACTCCTAAATCTTTTAACTTTTTACCAATCAATTCTTTTTCTTTTAATAAGTACTCTTCTGCTCTTTCTTTTAGTTCCTTGGCTGTATTTTCGTCTATTGCATCAATTTTTAAAATTTCTTCGACTGTAGACTGATTAACTTCTTCTATTGATGAAAAACCTTCTGCAACCAAAAGCTGACCAAGCGTTTCGTCAACCTCTAAATTTTTAACAAAAATTTCAGTTTTTTCTTTAAAGTCTGATTGTCTTTTTTCTGTCTCTTCTTTATCAGTCAGAATATCTATTTCAAAGTCAATCAATTTTGAAGCAAGCCTAACATTTTGCCCTCTTCTTCCTATGGCTTTACTTAGATTTTCTTCAGTTAAAATAACTTCTATTCTTTTATTTTGGTCGTCAATTATCACTTTTTGTATTTCTGCTGGTGCTAATGCACTTACCACTAATGATGGTATATCTTCTGACCAACTAACTATATCTATTTTTTCTCCATGCAATTCATTGACAACTGATTGTACTCTACTTCCTCTCATTCCAACACAAGCGCCAACAGGATCAATTGAAGAATCTTTTGATAAAACACAAATTTTTGCTCTACTGCCTGGATCTCTAGCAGAAGATTTTATCTCTATAATGCCATCATAAATTTCTGGAACTTCTTGAGCAAAAAGTTTTTCCATAAATTTATTATTAGCTCTAGATAGAAATATTTGTTGTCCTTTATTTTCTCTTATAACATCATAGCAATATGCTTTTATTCTATCTCCATTTTTTAAAATTTCTCGGGGTATTAATTCTTCTTTTCTAATAATAGCTTCAGCTTTATTTAAATCTACAATTACATTTCCGTACTCAAGTCTTTTAACAATCCCACTTAAAACATCTCCCTTTTTTTCTATGAAATCATTATATTGTCTTTCTCTTTCAGCTGCTCTAACGCTTTGAACTATTACTTGTCTTGCTGTTTGCGTTGCTATACGTCCAAAATCAACTGGCGGTAATTCTTCATATATTTCATCTCCAATTTTATGATCTATATCTTTTTCATTTTTTATAGCGTCTTCTAAGGAAATTTCAGTATCATAATTTTCTGGATTTTGAACAATTGTTAATACTCTTTGAAGAACTATATCGCCACTTTCTCTATTAATTGTAACTTTAATATTGTTTTCTGAGCCAAATCTTGTTTTAGCTGCTTTTTGAATAGCAGATTCCATTGAAGTTAGAATAATTTCTTTATCAATTGCTTTTTCATTAGCTACGGCTTCAGCTATTCTTAAAAGCTCAAGCTTATCTGATCTTTGATTTAACATATTTTTTAATCCTAAAAAAAAATGGGCAAAAGCCCATTTGTATTATCCAGGTAACTTGATATTTTTGTATTCCAAATTTTAGACTATTTCAAGGTCTACTTTTTAAAAACTGCCATTTTATCTATTTTTTCCCAAGAAAAAGAGCCATCCGCACCTGGTTTTCTACCAAAGTGTCCATAAGCAGCTGTGCATTCGTATATTGGTCTAGTCAGAGATAGCATTTCTCTAATGCCTCGTGGACTTAAATCAAAATTTTCATTTATCAATTTTTCTACATGTTTCGACTTCTCTTCATCACCATCAAAAAGATCAACATAAATAGATAGGGGTTTTGAAACACCTATGGCGTAAGCTAGCTGAATCAAACATTTGTCTGAAATTTTAGAAGCAACAATATTTTTTGCAACATACCTTGCTGCATAAGCTGCAGATCTATCTACTTTGCTTGGATCTTTTCCTGAAAAAGCACCACCTCCATGTGGTGCGGCCCCCCCATAAGTATCAACAATAATTTTTCTTCCTGTTAAACCTGAGTCTCCATCTGGACCACCAATAATAAACTGTCCTGTTGGGTTAACGTAAAATTCTTCATCTTTTAAATCCGACAATAATTCTTTAGGAATAGATTTTTCCAAATAAGGCCGTACTATTTCTTTAACTTGAGCTTGATTTACATCAGGAGAATGCTGCGTTGAAATTACAACTGAAGTAACTTTTGTAGGTTTGCCATTTTCATATTGCATAGTAATTTGACTTTTTGAATCTGGTTCTAATTTATCTGCTATCCCTTTTTTTCTATCTGCAGCCATTAACTCTAAAATTTTATGTGAATAATAAATGGGAGCTGGCATTAAAACATCTGTTTCGTTACATGCATAACCAAACATTATACCTTGATCTCCGGCACCCTCATCTTTGTTACCTTTCGAATCAACGCCCATGGCAATATCAGCCGATTGAGAATGCAGATAGATATCTATGTCACAATTTTTCCAATGAAAACCTTTTTGCTCATATCCTATATCTTTTATACAATTTCTAACTTTTTGAGTAAGATCGTCTTTTTTAATTTCAGGTCCTCTTGTTTCTCCAGCTAAAACAACTTTATTAGTTGTTGTAAGCGTCTCACAAGCAACCCTTGATAAGGGTTCTTTGCTTAAATATGTATCGACTACCATATCTGATATACGATCACATACTTTATCTGGATGACCTTCCGAAACTGACTCGCTCGTAAACAAATAAGATTTTTTGCTCATTATATCCTCATTTTTTTAAAAACTAAAATTGAAAATATATACAATAAAACTACGAAAAAAAATATTTTATTTCCATAAATTGAAAATAATGTTGGCTCTATAAACTGCGGAAAATCTAGCTCTATATTACCCGGCTCTCCCATATTAAGAGATTTTATAACAAGTCCATTAGGATTTATAAATGCTGAAATACCTTTATTGGCTGATCTTGCTATAAACACCCCTTCTTCGACTGCTCTATAAACCACTTTTGTAAAATGTTGATGAGGGCCTATTGTTTCTCCAAACCAAGCATCTTCAGAAATATTAATAACTAAATCTGGAAATTGATTTTTTTCTTTTATCTGTCCTGAATATATAATTTCATAACAAACAAGTGGTAGGATTAAATTATCATAAAAATTTTTACCTAAATTAATTACTTTTCTATCTGTGCCAGAGGAAAAAGAATTATAGCCTTTAGTGATTTTTTTAAATCCAAATTGTGATAAGAATTTCTCAAAGGGCAAATACTCACCAAAGGGAACAAGGTTAATTTTATTATAAATATTTTTGATTTCTAAATTATTATTTAAAACTACCAAACTATTAAAATATTTATAATTTCCATCTTCTAATTTTTCAAGATTTGTGGCACCTAAAACTATTAAATGATTTTTGGAAAAATTTTTAGCAAATAAATCTTTGTATTTGCTCACGTCTTGTAAATAGGACTCATAAAAAATTCCTTCTGGCCATATAAATATAGTTTTTTGACTTTTTATAGGGTCACTAATTTTTATTAACCTTTCTAGCTGGGATATTTCATCTTCGTTTGTATAGCTTTTGAGAGAAAAATTAGGAGAAATTATTTTTATACTAAAATCTTTGTTAAAGCGGTAATTATCATTTTTGATTTTGTATGAGCCATATAAATGATTACATATAAAAGTTATTATTAAAAATATTATAAAAACAATATTTTTTTTATTATGTTTGTTCTGAAATAAAAGAAATGGCGAACTAAATAAAGTTATAGAAATTAAACTTAAAGAGTAAGTTCCTATTATTGATAATGCTTGTATAGTTTCGATAGACCATGACCATGTATATGATATTAAATTCCATGGAAAACCAGTTAATAAATTTCCCCTCAAGAATTCAAATAAAGAAAAAGAAAGTGAAAAAATTAAAATAAAGTAAATACTTTTGCTTGCGAAATGTGCTGATGCTAAAATTGCTAAACCAAAAAATATAGACAAAAATAATGGTATTAGTATAAATGCAAAAGGTATGAGACTTTTAAACATTTCATCATGTGTTAAAGATATAGAAATCCAGTAATTACCAAATATAAAAAAACCAAAGCCAAATGATAACCCCAATATAAAAAAGTAAATATTATTTTTTCTTCTTCTATACTTGGATTGGGTTTTTATTTTAACAAAAAAAATTAAAGATAATAAAATTGGAAATGTTAAAAAATTTAAAAATGTTAAATTATATGGGCTAAATCCTAAAACTGTTATTATTCCAAGTATAAATGGAATAAAAAATAAAACAAAAAATCTTTTTTCCAGATATTTGTTTAAAATAGCATTCATTTATTCACTTATTATTTTTAGTAATTTTTTTTCAACACTATCCATCTTTAAATAGTCACGATTTTTAATATGATCATATCCTACTAGATGCAATAATCCATGAATCCAAACTTTATCAAGTTCTTTTTCAAAACTTTTGTTTTTAGATCTTAGTTTTATAATTTCGTAACAAATAGCAATGTCACCTATATAAAAATTTTTTTCTTTTATTTTTTTTAAATAATTTTTTTCAAAAAAAGGAAATGACAAAACATCCGTATGTTTATTTTTTTTTCTAAATTTTTTATTTAATTTTTTTATAAAAATAGAGTTAGTTAATAAAATTGTAAAAGTTAAATTCTTTTTCTTAAAAAGACTTAATGATCTTGATATTTTTTTTACTTTATTATTAAGATATTTGCTTGGATTGTTTACATTTTTAAGCCAAGATTTATTCTCTATTTCAACATTAACCCTTATCATTATTGTTCTTTTGATACGCTTCAACAATTTTAACAACCAAGGGATGTCTGACCACATCATTGTGATCAAAATTTATAATTGAAATTTCATTTATATTTTTTAATATATGTTGCGACTTAATTAGACCAGATTGACTTTTGTTTGGTAAATCTATTTGTGAAGGGTCTCCGTTTACAACTAGTCTTGAATTTTCCCCAATTCTTGTTAGAAACATTTTTATTTGAGTTTCTGTTGCGTTTTGAGCTTCATCAAGTATTGCAAAAGAATTTTTCAAAGTACGCCCTCTCATAAAAGCTAATGGTGCGATTTCTATTTCTCCATTTTCAATTTTTTTTTGAATTATTTCATAATCTATTAAATCATATAAAGAGTCATATAATGGTCTCAAATAGGGATCTATTTTGTCTTTCATGTCTCCAGGTAAAAATCCTAGTTTTTCTCCTGCTTCAACTGCCGGCCGAGATAAAATAATTCTTTCTACTTTTTTTTCCAACAGCATTGTTAAAGCTACTGCAATTGCTAAATATGTTTTCCCTGTTCCGGCTGGGCCCATTGACATTATTATTTGATTATTTTTTAAAGCTTTGACGTATTCTTTTTGCCCCTTAGACCTCGGTATCACAGATCTTTTTGGTGTTTTAATTATCTCATCTATTGACTGTACGGTTGATTTATTTTTTATACTTTTTGTCATGTCCTTTTTTAATGATGTAAATATATCATTTTTTTCTATTTTTTTATCTAATTTATAGCGATCTACTAAATATTCTATTGCATCTTTAACTCTTTTATTTGTATCTTTTTGACCTCTAATTGTAATGGTGTTGCCTCTAAAAAAAATCTTTGAACCACTAATTTTTTCTAATTCTTTAAGATTGCTATCAAGGGATCCGACTATAGCCATTAATATTTCATTATTAAATATATTAACACTTATTGAGCTATCATTTGTATATTTAACTGAAGTTACATTACTATTTTTTTTATTTATTTTCATTAAAGCTAGGCTGCTATAGTTTTATTTTTCTCATGTATTCCAAATAAACCATTTTGATTAAATGATGTAATTTTTACATTTATCAAATCTCCTGGATTACAGTTATAAGAACTAAATTTTACAGGAGTCATAAATTGCGTTCTACCAAAATACTTTTCTTCATTTTTTAATTTATTTTCAACTAATACTTCACATTTTTTATTTACATATATTTCATTATTTTGGATTTGGATGTTTGCTAAAATATTTTGTATTTTTTTAAGTTTTATCTTATTTTCAGCGATAGGTTTAAAATTCTTTTCAGCTGCAGGCGTCCCTGGCCTTGGACTATAGATAAATGAATAAGAATTAATAAATTTTACTTTCTTAATAAGGTCAATTGTTTGATTTAAATCTTTTTCAGTCTCGCCAGGATAAGAGATAATAAAATCACTAGAAAATTTAATTTCTTTATTAATTTTTTTAAGTTTATCAATTATAGATAAATAATGTTGTTTATCATGTTTTCTATTCATGTTTTTCAAAATTATATCTGATCCACTTTGTACTGGAAGGTGCAAAATTGGCATAAGTTTTTCACAATTTTGATAACAATTAATTAAATCTTCCGTCATGTCATTTGGGTGTGATGTTGTAAACCTAATTCTCTTTAAATCTTTAATGCTATTTAATTTATTAATTAAAGTTGACAGTCTATAATTTTTATTATTTTCTAAACAATTATAAGCATTAACATTTTGACCAAGTAAAATAATTTCTTTAGTGCCTTTGCTTACTAAATATTCAGCTTCATTAATAATTTGATTGAATGGTCTAGAATATTCTGGTCCTCGAGTATATGGAACAACACAAAAATGACAGAACTTATCACAACCTTCTTGTATTGTTATAAATGAAGAAATTTTATTATTTAGATTTTGAATTTTTTGCAGATAATCAAACTTTTTTATAACATCAAATTCAGTTTCGTTAATTTTTTCTTTTCTTTTTTCATAATTTAAAATTAAATTTCCAATTTTGTGATAAGATTGAGGCCCGATTACGATATCAATGTATGGTTCTCTTTTTATCATCTCATCTGACTCTGCTTGGGCTACACAACCCGAAACAATTACTAAGGGTTTTTTTAAATTCCTAAAATCTTTTTTTACTCTACCAATTTCATGGTACACTTTCTCAGTTGCCTTTTCACGAATGTGACAAGTATTTAGTACATAACAATCTGCCTGGTTTTTTATATCAGTTTTAGTAAAACCAATTTTTGATGTTAAATCATAAATACGACTTGAATCATATTCATTCATTTGACATCCAAAAGTCTTGATGAAAATTTTTTTATTCAATTTTTTTGCTTTTTAATTTTTGATCCATATAGTTCTAATCTATGGTCTACAAGCTTGTAGCCAAGTTTTTCAGCAACTTGCTTTTGCAATTTTTCAATATCATCATTAACAAATTCAATAATCTCTCCAGTATTAATATCTATTAAATGGTCGTGATGCTCTTGTGGTGCTTGCTCATATCTTGATTTAGTACCTTTAAAGTCATGTTTTGAAACAATTCCTGATTCTTCAAATAATTTTACTGTTCTATAAACGGTAGCAATACTAATTTTAGAATCAATCTTACTTACTCTTTTATGCAGTTCGTCAACATCAGGATGATCATCAGACTCTGACATAACTTTAGCAATAAACTTTCTTTGCTCAGTTAATCTAACTCCTTTTTTTAAACACTTATTTTCTATATCGCTGCTCATAATTTATATTTAATACTATAACCAAAATTTCACTTTTCTAAAAGAATTTAACTTAAATAAAAAGGTTGAATGAATCTTTCATCTAATAGGCCTTTTTTCTGTAATGACTCAAGATCATTATGATCTAAATCAACTATGCTTAAGTTATTAAGTGCTAATATTCTTTGATCAAAATTTTGAGATATATTTTTGGTAATAATTTTAAGTTTGTTTTTATAATTCTTCAATATATCATTTTCTGATACTTCCTTTGCTTTGGATATATTTTTTAAAGTTCTATCAAATTTCTTTACAAAGTATTTTGACCTAAACTTGATAAAGCTATATACATATTTATCATCGGTAAATTTTGAACAAGACCATAAAAATGTATTATATCCAAATAGATCTAAATTCTTTGCCAATGCAATTCCTTTAGCAATCGCTAATGACCCTCTCAGTCCAGAAAAGTTGCCTGGACCCTGATTAGCAAAGATTTTTGAAATATTTGCAAATTTTAAGTTATTTTCTTTAAAAAAGTCTATTATTTGTTTCATTAATAAATCATTATTAGATTTATCACTTTGCAAATTTTTAATAAATGTCTTATTTTTAGTTTTAACAAATAATGATCCAATATCTGTGCTACAATCTATCGATAAAAAATTCATAATATATATATTGATACTACTATTGCTATCAATAAGTAAATCCTTTGGGGAAAATTTAAACAATCTAAGTACAAAAGGTGGTGTAATAACTTTAATGTACCACAGGTTTAATGAAAACAAATACCCCTCTACTAATATTAGAAATGAAATTTTCCAAAAACAATTAGAAATAATTAATGAGTTAAATATTGAATTTATTGGTTTTAAAGATTTTAAATCAATTATGAAAACAGGAACTGAAGAAAGTTATATTCTTTTAACTATTGATGACGCTTTTGAATCATTTTACTTAAATGCATGGCCTATACTTAAAGCAAGAAATATTCCATTTATACTTTTTATTAACACAAGAGAAATTGGCAAAAATGGTTACATGAGTTGGAAACAAATATATGAACTTCAAAAAAGTGATTTAATGACCATTGGAAATCACAGCCATTCACATGATTATTTGGTTGATTGGCAAAACGATAAAATTATTAATGATATTAAAACTGCTATAAATATTTTTGAAGATAAAATTGGTTATTCTCCTAAAATTTTTTCATATCCATTTGGTGAGTATAGTAATAATTTTAAAAAAATAATTTCTGATTTGGGTTTTGAATTTGCTTTTGGTCAACATTCTGGAGTAATAGATGTGTCAAAAAACTTCCTTGAACTTCCAAGGTTCCCTATTAATGAAAAATATGGTGAGTTGAAAAGATTTAAGTCATTAATCCAAACTTTGCCTTTTCCTTACAAAAGTATTACTCCAGAGGAAAGATATATTACTACTGATGGGAATCCACCTTTAGTTAAAATAAAATTTTTTAATAATTTATTAAATATTAAAGATATTAATTGCTATTCTAACGAAGGCAACGTTTGGAAAAAATCAAATATTAATTTTGTAAATGAAAATGAGATAAATATTTTGCTTAATGATAAATTTAAAAGTGAAAGAGGTCGAATAAATTGTTCTCTCTGGGCAAGCGGTGGAAAATGGAGATGGTTAGGAATCCAATATGTTATTGCAGAATATTAGTTTTTATAAAGCTAAACTTTTTCTCATTTTTGTTGAAAGTAGGTCTGCTTCGTCGAAGTCAGTTAAAGAGTTATTGGATATAATAGAATCTAAAATTTCAACATATTTTGAACCAATGCCAGCATAGTTTTTTAGATATTGTGTTAATAGTAATCCATTAATTTTATCATCAGCTTCTCTAAGTTTTGCTCTTTCTTCTCTAAATTGTTTATATGCATTATGAGTATTTAAATTATTTTTATAAGCTCTGACTGAAGCTTTCAGAATCTGAAATTGTAAAATTTTATGACTTGCATCTGGGTCTTTATTTTTTGGAGAAATGCCTTTTTTACTCCACGTCCATTGGCCAAATAAAGCATTTCCTTCTAAAGCAAACCTTGATGTCCCCCATCCACTCTCATTGGCGGCCTGGGCTAAAGCTATAGAAACTGGGATTATGTCCATTCTCATTTTAAGTTTGGATAAATCCTGGTCATCAATTTTATATTCCTTAAATCTTCTTTTCAGCCAATATCTTTCACCCGCCGTATTAAAATTTTTGCTTAACATTTTAAAAAGTTTCTTTCTGTCATCTGTAATTTTTTCATTTTCATCAAGTATTAAAGGTAAAATGATTTTAATAAATAATTCTCTTTTTTGCGATGTATTTCCTAAGGTTTTTAAATCTTTAGGTAATTTTGTAAGATATATAGGTTTTACTTTTTGTCCTGCACGAACTGCTTTTAGATCATAACCTAAATCATTAAATAGATTAGAAGTTGTTTCTGCATTTAAGCTAATAGCATTATCATTATTTTCTAAATAAGCTTTTTCTTCTTCTTTTGTAGTGTCTTTGTCTTTCTTTTCAATTTTTTTAGATATGCTTGCATTAGGTTTTTTATATTCAGCTGCCAAGTTAGTAAATTTAACTTCGTTGACTACATTTTTTATATATGGTCTTACCGTAATTAAACTTCCAATAAACATTATAACAAAAATAGCTAAATAAATGTTTGTTATAGAGTTTTCTCTCAGTTCTTGCTTTGCAATAGCTTTATCGCTAGATCTATTTACTGGCAGCTTAATGCTATTTTTAATTAATAGTAGTTCAAGTTGGGAAATAGTAAGTCTTTTTGAACTTCTGGCATAACTTTTTATTTCTACGACACCATATAATTTTGCTAAATGCAATAGCTGGTCTCTGTACGAACTGAAAAGTTTTTCTATTTTTTTTACCACCTTTATGTAGCCTCTACACTTTTTACTTCATCGATATAGTGACAAAGAAGATTCTGTACTCCCTGTTTTAGTGTCATTGTAGAGCTTGGGCATCCTGAGCAACTTCCTTTTAGTTCAACGGTAACAACGCCTTCTTTGAAAGACTTAAATTTGATATCTCCACCATCTCTTGCTACTGCTGGCCTAATTTTAGAATTTAAAACTTCGTTAATTTTTTTTATTACATCACTAGCCGCACTATTTTCTAAATTTTCATCAACACCTTCCAAATTTTGGTCAATAACAATTTCATTTCCACTTAAATAAAAATCATTTATTTCAGAAATTATGCTTCGTTTTAAATCATTCCAATTTAAGTGATCTTCTTTTTTTACTGTTATAAAATCTGCTCCAAAGAAAACCATTTTTGTTCCTTCAAGAGATAGAATTTTTTCTGCAAGCGGTACTCCCTTGCCTTTGTCACTTTTTAAAAATTCTACAGGCCCTACGCTTGATACTTTTTTACCTGGTAAAAATTTTAACGTATTGGGATTTGGAGTATTTTCAGTTTCTATTAGCATAAATTCAGATTATTATATCAAATTTGTAGAATTAAGTGAACTTAGTTAATCCAATAATATCATAAATTTCTTTTATATTCTTTTTTGCAATTAAATCTGCACTTTTTGCTCCATTTTCCAAAATTTGGATTAAATATTTTTTATCTTTTAGTAATTTTTTTATTTCTTCTCCAATTGGGCATATTTTCTCTATTAACGATTCGCTAATTTTACTCTTCAAAGTTGAAAAATTTTTTCCACCAAATTCGCTCAATGCCTCAGAAACTTTAATATTATTTATGCTGGAATAGATTGATACTAGATTTAAAGCTTCTGGCCTATTTTTTAATTCATTTAAATCTTCTGGGATGGGAGCATTATCTGTTTTTGCTTTTTTTATCTTTTGAATAATTAAATCTTTATCGTCCTTTAGATTAATACGACTATAATCAGATTCTTCTGATTTACTCATTTTTTTCTTAGCATTTCTTAAGCTCATCACCCTTGGTATTTCTTTTGGAATTATTGGCTCTACAATTGGGAAAAAATTTTCACTTTTAAAATCATTATTAAATTTTTTTGCAATATCTCTTGTTAATTCTAAATGCTGCTTTTGATCTTCTCCGACAGGAACATGAGTAGCTTTATATAAAAGAATATCAGCTGCCATTAAATTAGGATAAACTAATAATCCCACACTTGCATTTTCCTTGTTTATACCAGCTTTTTCTTTAAATTGTGTCATTCGACTCATCCATCCAATTCTTGCTACACAATTAAATACCCAAGCTAATTCACTGTGGGAAGCTATGCTGGCTTGATTAAATATTATATTTTTCTTTGGATCTAAACCTGAAGCAATAAAGCTTGCTACGGTTTCTAATATATTAGATTTTAATTCTACTGGATTTTGATAATTAGTAATAGCATGCAGATCAACTATACAATAAATGCATTCGAATTTTTTTTGTAAATCAACAAAATTTTTTATAGCTCCCAAGTAATTTCCCAAATGTAAATTTCCTGTAGGCTGAACTCCTGAAAATATTCTTTTTTGATTCATGTATAAAATCTATTGCTTGAATTTAATATCTTTAAATTTAAAGGCTCCTGAAAAATTTGAAATTAAAAAATAACTTATTAAGCTTATTGTCACTATAATGAATAAGTAAATAAATTTCCAACTTTCATTATAATGAAATTTATCTGCAAAAACGCTCAACAATAAATACAAAACTAATCCCATTACAACCACTGATAATATTATTCGAGGTAACTTATAAATAAATTTACTATCGAAGGTGTGCAGATTTTTCTTTTTTATGTAATAGCAATACATCAAAACGTTTATCCATGACGAGATTGAAGTAGCTATTGGAATAATAATAAATCCTACTCTACTAAATAAAGTTACACTAATTAATATATTTATAAGCACTGATATTGCAGAAAGATAAAAAGGAGTTTTGGTATCATTTCTAGAAAAGAAAAAGTTTGAAAGAATTTTTAAAACTGCAAATGCAGGAACCCCATATGCAAAATAAGTAAGAGCAAAAGCAGTATTATTTACACTATCAATATTAAAAGACCCATAACCAAATAACGAAGTTACAATTTCATTTGAAGCCATGACTAATGCCAGTGCAGCAGGAATAGATAAAAATAAACAGAATTCTACTGCCCGATTCTGCAAATTTATAGCTTCAACATTATTATTATTTTTTATAAACTTAGAAAGTTCTGGTAACATTACAGTTCCAATGCCTATTCCTGCTACTGCAAGATTAATATGATAAACTCTATCAGCATAGTATAAATAAGAAACTGCACCAGGATGAAATGAGGCTATAATGGTACCGACTAATATATTTATTTGAGTTACTCCTGAAGAAAAAATACTAGGGACTAATTTCTTAAAAAAAAATTTAATTTTTTCGTCTATCTTTATTTTAATATTAAATATTATGTTAAATTTTTCCCTAACAAAAAAAAATAAAATTAATAACTGAACAAAACCAGAAATTGATACCGCATAAGATAATGTTTCTGCAACTGGGGAATCTAAATATTGTGAGATTAATAATGACCCTATTAAAATTATATTATATATTATTGGTGCTGCTGCCGCTGCTGCAAACTTATTATGTGAATTTAATATTGCTGTATAAAAAGAAGCTAAACAAATAAAAAATAAGAAAGGAAAAGTAATTCTACTTAAGTCTATTGCTAAACTTAGTTTTTCTGGGTCTTTATAAAATCCTGGAGCAATTAAATATATTAGTTGTGGCATAAAAATCTCAGCTACAAAAACAAAAATTAATAAAATAATGAAAAGTAAATTAAATACATTATTTGCGAAATTATCTGCTTGCTCCTTACTTTGAGCTAATTCGCTAGTATAACTTGGAATAAAAGCTGCATTAAATGCACCTTCGGCAAACAATCTTCTAAAAGTATTTGGAAGTCTAAAGGCAACAAAAAAAGCATCGGCAAAAATGCCAGTTCCTAAAAAGATAGCAATCAATATATCCCTTGCATAACCAAGTATTCTGCTTATTAAGGTAAAAAAACTAAATATTGATGTTGATGCTATTAAGTTCATCTTGACATATAAGCCTTAATTTTGTGACAATTACAAGATACCCACTTTTAAAATGAAGAAAAAGCCAAAAATAGATAAATATACTGATCAGGAAGCATTGGATTATCACCATAACGGTAAGTCTGGAAAGATTGAAATTCATTCCTCTAAGCCTATGGTCACAAAAAGAGATTTGGCTCTTGCATATTCGCCTGGAGTCGCTGCTCCAGTTAAAGCAATTGCCGAAGATCCAGACGCTGCTTATGACTACACAACCAAAGGCAATTTAGTTGCAGTAATTAGTAATGGTTCTGCAATACTAGGGCTTGGTAACTTAGGTGCCTTAGCTTCAAAACCTGTTATGGAAGGCAAAGCTATACTATTCAAAAGATTTGCTGATATTGATTCTATAGATTTAGAAATAGATTCATCTGATCCAAATGAAATAATTAATTGTATAGCATCATTAGGCAAAAGTTTTGGAGGCATTAATCTAGAAGATATTGCAGCTCCAGACTGTTTTATAATAGAAGAAAAATTAAAAGAAAAATTAGATATTCCAATTTTTCATGATGACCAACATGGAACAGCAATTATAACTCTAGCTGCATTAATTAATGCTTTAGATATTTCAAAAAAATCAATAGGCAATATTAAAGTTGTTGTAAATGGAGCTGGCGCTTCAGCAATGGCATGCACCAATTTATTTAAAAATAGTGGTGTAAAAAAAGATAATATCACAATGCTAGATAGAAAGGGAGTAATATATAGAGGTAGAGATAATCTAAATCAATGGAAATCTGCGCACGCAATTGAAACAAAAAATAGGACCCTCGAAAATGCAATTAAAGGTGCAGATGTTTTTTTAGGCTTATCGGCAAAAGGGGTTTTAACAAAAAGTATGGTAAAAAGTATGGGGAAGAATCCAATAATCTTTGCATGCGCTAATCCTGATCCAGAAATAACACCTGAAGAAATAAATGAAGTTCGGGATGATGCCATTGTTGCGACTGGTAGATCTGATTATCCTAATCAAGTTAATAATTTAATTGGCTTTCCTTATATCTTTAGAGGTGCGTTAGATGTCAGGGCTAAAACAATTAATGAAGAAATGAAAGTCGCGGCAGCAAATTCTATAGCTGCACTAGCTAGAGAATATGTTCCTGATGAAGTTGCCGCAGCAATGGGTGGAGAAAGACCAAAGTATGGTAAAGATTATATTATTCCATCAACTTTTGATCCAAGATTAATTAGTGTTATTCCTGTAGCAGTAGCTCAAGCTGCAATAAAAAGTGGTGTAGCTAGAAAAAAAATTGAAGATTTTAGTGTTTATAAAGAGCAATTAAAGCAGAGACTAGATCCTTCAGTAACAATAATGCAAGGTATTAATTCTCAAGTAAAAAAAAAACAAAAAAGAGTTGTCTTCGCTGATGGTGAAGATGAAAATACTTTAAAAGCTGCAATTTCTTTTAAAAGTAGCGGTTTAGGCATTCCAATTTTAGTAGCAAAAAAAAAAATAATTAAAGAAAGACTAAAAGAAATCGGCTTTAGTGGAAATTTTAATATTGAAATTATTAATTCTACAGATAAAAAAAAGAGGGATAAATACGTTAGCTTTTTATTTAAAAAAATGCAGAGAGAGCAAGGCCTTTTGGAAAGAGATTGTGATAGAATGGTAAGAAATGACAGAGTAATTTGGGCTTCCTGCATGGTGGCTTGTGGTGATGCTGACGCAATGGTGACTGGTAATACGAGACGCTACTCCTCTTCTTTAGATAAAGTCAAAAAAGTAATTAGTGGGCGTCCAGGCGAAATAATGTTTGGTTTAAACATGATTGTAAGTAAAGGTAAAACTGTTTTTGTGGGGGATACAAGTGTTCATGAATATCCAACTTCTGAGCAGCTTGCTGAAATTGCCATATCTTCTGCTAGAGTTGTTAAGCTATTTGGATTTAACCCAAAAATTGCTTTTTTATCTCATTCAACTTTTGGACAACCCATAACGAGCAGAACTAAACATATAAGAGATGCTGTTGAAATTTTAAAAAAAAGAAATGTTGATTTTAAATTTGATGGTGACATGCAGCCTGATGTAGCTCTGAGCGATGATTATAAAGAACTTTATCCTTTTTCAGAAATAGTTGGAAATGCAAATGTATTGATTATGCCAGGACAACATAGTGCAGCAATTTCCTATAAAATGATGAAAGTTTTAGGTGGTGCAAAAATTATTGGCCCATTGTTAATAGGTTTGGCTCAACCAATTGAAATAGCGCCTTTAAGATCATCTACCTCTGATATACTAAATTTGGCTTCAGTAGCTGCATATTCAGCTGACATAATTGATTATAAAAAAAATTAAACTACTCTCTTTGTCTGCTTAAATCCTTAACCATTAAAATACTTGTAACAACTTCTTTCACATCCACAATTTGCTTAGCTTCAAGAATTATTTCCTTTTTTTCATTTTCATCAGCAGCAATTCCGAAAACATATACTTTTTGATTAATTGTACTAATATTAAAGTTTGATGCTTTCACGCTTTTATTTAAAATTAATGCTGTCCTTAACTGAGCATTAATTAGAACATCTGTAGCGTAATTTTTAAATGAAAATTTCTGTTTTATTCTAATATTATTTTTGACTGACCTTGCTCCTTTTGTTTCCCATGCCATTTTCGTTATTATTAATTTTTCTTCTGCTTCATCAACTTTCCCTCCTATAAACATTCTGCCATCTAATACTTTTACAGAAATTTTAATGAAATATTTTTTTTCTTTTAAGATTAGTCTTGCTACTAAATTTTTTTGCATAATAGAGTCATCTATTTGTGTACCAAGTGTCCTTGGATCCAAAGCTACACTTACACCTGTTCCAAAAACACCTCTGGTTGATGAACCAATACAAGAAGTAACTAAAAAGAATAATATTATAAAAAAGGTTTTTTTCATTTTATTTTTTTAACTTTAAACAGAAGTCATATACCATTTTTTTTGGCAAATTTTCTTTTTTTGAAATAAATTCAACAACATCCTTATGACTATACTTTTTTAGCATTTTTTTAATATCTATTTTAACTGATTCGCTAATTTCTTTTTTAATATTTTTTAATTTAATGATTTCAGATAAAACAACAGTAAATTCACCTTTTTGACCTTCTGGTAAGGTCTTAATTGTCGATACGTCATTTCTAATAAAGTTTTCATGCACTTTTGTCATTTCTTTAGCTAATAGTATTTTTCTATCTTGAAAATAACTTTTAAATTTACTTATATAAAAATTTATTTTGGATGCTGGTACAAAAAAAACTATGGTAAAATCCAAATTGTTAAGATTCTTTAAAACTTTATCAACTTCACTTTCTTTTTTGCTTAAAAAACCATAAAATAAATATTGGTCACTAAATCCAGAGACTGTCACTGCTGCGGTTACAGCTGAGGCTCCAGGTATTGGACTTACATTTAAATTTTCACTAATACAATTTTTAACAAGTAGTAGCCCTGGATCGGAGATAATTGGGGTTCCAGCATCAGAAATTAATGAAATAATTTTTTCATTTTTTATTAATTCAATTATTTTATTATTAAGTTTTTTTTCGTTAAATTTGTGAAAAGATAATAGTTTATTTTTTATTTTAAAATGAAAAAGCAATTTTGACGATCTTCTGGTATCTTCACAAAGTATTAAGTCAGATTTCTTTAGAATATTTATTGCACGATAAGTAATATCCTCCATATTGCCAATAGGAGTAGATACTAAATAAAGACCAGAGGTAATAGTTTGTTGTTTATTTTTGTCCATTTGATACCTACATTGTATTTTATGCTAATAATAAATTTATTTAAATAAATGAAAAAATTAATTTTTTTACTAATATTAACTTTTTTAGCACTTACTATAAACGCTAATGCTGCTGAAGAAAGCGTTAATGGCAATAGCATAGAAAATGATAAAATCTTAAAAATTGGTGTTTTGCTTCCTTTATCAGGAACACTAAAGCCAGTAGGGCAAGCTTTCTTAAATGCGGTTCAATTAGGTGTGCATGATTTAAAAAATAAGGAAATAAAAATATATCCAAAAGATAGTAAAGGAAATGCACTAGGTTCATATAAAGCAGCTAAAGAATTTGAAAAATTAGGAATAAAAATAGTAATAGGCCCACTTCTTCACGGAAGTGCAGAAAGACTTGGTGAAGTAAATAATGTTTCTTTTATTGCATTAACAAACAAGACGGAAAGTCTACCTAAAAATACAATTGCTTTTGGGGTAAATGTTAATTCCCAAATTGAAGTGATTAAAAAATATTTTAAAAAAAATAATATTTCAAAAACTATTTTACTAAGCCCAAAAAATAATTTTGAAAAGCAGACAAACTTAATTAGTGCTAGTAAATTAAATTTTTATAAAACTTTTTTATATGATGAAAATCCAAAAAAGATTACCGGTGAAATTGAAAAAATAACTAATTATAGAGAAAGAAAAAGGGACCTTGAAAGAAGAATAAATATTTTAGAGAAATCTGATTTAGAAAAAGATAAAAGAGAATTATTAAAACTTGAACAAAGACACACTTTAGGGGGGGTTAATTTTGACTCTGTATTTGTTGTTGATTTTGGAGAACAATTAAAAAGTATTTTAACTTCATTTGCATTTGCTGATGTGACTAGTGATAACGTAAATTTTTTTAGCTTGAATCAATGGTTTGATGAAACTCTATTTTCTGAAGAAGCTTTACAAAATTTATATTTTCCATCTATTGATTTAGAGAATTTAAATATATTTGAAAAAAAATATCTTAAAGCATATAATGAAAAACCAAATAAAGTTTCTTTATTAGCCTATGATGCTTTAGGACTAATTTATTATTGCTGGGCAAACAATAATAAAAATTTTAAAACTGATTCTTTATATAGTAAGGATGGTTTTAAAGGCCTCCAGGGTGAATTTTTTATTAAAAATAATTTGGCCGAACAAAAACTAAAAATTTATAAAATATCTGGTAAAAAATTTGTAAATGTTTTTTAGATAAATTTTTTCAGTTGAGTATAGGCTTTTGAACGATGGTCAATTAACATTTTTTTTTTTCTATCCATTTCTCCAAAAGTATTTTTAAATCCATTTGGAATAAAAATTGGATCATATCCAAAACCTTTCTTGCCTTTAGCTTTTTCTGAAATAGTTCCATTTATTACTCCTTGGCTTGTATGATTTTTACCTTCAGGCCAATAAATTGTTAAACTGCAAACAAATCTTGCTGTAATTTCATTTTGTGTCCAATTCTTTTTTATTTTTTTTATTTCGTAAAGTACTTTTTTTATGGCCAAATCAAAGTTGCTTTCTGACCCTCCCCAGCGTGCAGAATGTATTCCAGGCTTGCTACTTAAGAGATCAACTTCCAGGCCAGAATCATCAGAAATACAAATTAAATTCGTTTTTTTTGAAAAGTAAGCTGCTTTGATTAAAGAATTATCTTTAAATGTTTTTCCAGATTCTTCTGGCGATTTAATATTAAAATCAATGGGTGAATGTTTTTTGATATTTTTTGGTAATAAATCACTTATTTCTTTATATTTTCCATTATTATTTGTTCCTATAATTATTTCTTTAATTTTAGTCATTTGATACTAGTAATTTTTTTTAAAATAACCATATATTAATCTAATGGAAAATTCAGAAAAAAACATTGATGATAATAAATTATCAGATACTAATGATAAAGTAGAAAATACTGACAATGAGCAGGCTGATAATCATGAAAACAAAAATTTATCCACTGAAGATAAACTAAAAGAAACAGAAGAAAAATTACTACGTATCATGGCTGAAATGGAAAATCAGAGACGTAGATTTGAAAAAGAAAGAAATGATGCTTTTGAATTTGGTGGATATAACTTTGCAAAAGAATCCTTATCTCTTTTAGATAATATGGATAGAGCTATTTTGTCATTTAAAGAAAATGATAACTTTAAAAAAAACGATGACTTCAATAAAATAATTGATGGAATAGAAATTGTAAAAAATGACTTAGTATCAATATTTAAAAAAAATGGGATAGAATTAATAAAATGTAAAGATGAAAAATTTGATCCGAATTTCCATCAAGCTATGCTAGAAGTTGTGGATGATAAAAAGGATGCTGGCACAGTCGTGCAAGAAATACAAAAAGGATATATGATGAAGGATAGATTGCTTAGGCCATCTCTAGTTGGTGTGACTAAAAAAAGTACCCCAAATGAGCCAAAATCGAGCAAAGAAGAGAACAAATTGAATAAAGATTGATAAATAATAGTTTTTTTAACTTGTAGTAGTAAAAACAACACCCATATAGGAATGAAAGGATAATGATTTATGAGCAGAGTAATCGGAATTGACTTAGGAACTACAAATTCATGTGTAGCTGTAATGGAAGGATCTCAAGCTAAAGTATTAGAAAATACTGAAGGTGCGAGAACAACTCCCTCTGTTGTGGCGTTTGATGAAAATGATGAAAAACTAGTTGGTCAGCCAGCCAAAAGACAAGCAGTAACAAACCCTGAAAATACTTTATTTGCTGTTAAAAGATTAGTTGGAAGAAATTTTGATGATGAATCTGTTAAAAAAGATGTTGCAAAATCACCTTTTAAAATTATAAAAGCTGATAATAATGATGCCTGGTTAGAAGCAAGAGGAAAAAAATATTCTCCATCACAAATTTCTGCTTTTATTTTACAAAAAATGAAAGAAACTGCTGAAAAATACTTGGGCCAAGCAGTTACTCAAGCAGTAATTACAGTACCAGCTTATTTTAATGACTCACAAAGACAAGCAACAAAAGATGCTGGGAAAATAGCTGGCTTGGAGGTTTTAAGAATTATTAATGAACCTACGGCTGCATCATTAGCTTATGGTTTAGATAAAAAAGGTGGAAAAAAAATAGCAGTATATGATTTAGGTGGAGGTACATTTGATGTTTCAATTCTAGAGATAGGAGATGGAGTTTTTGAAGTTAAATCTACAAACGGAGATACTTTTTTAGGTGGAGAAGATTTTGATGATACGATTGTAAACTACCTTACCGATGAATTTAAAAAAGATAGTGGTATTGATTTAAGATCTGATAAACTCGCTCTTCAAAGACTTAAAGAAGCTGCTGAAAAAGCTAAAATAGAACTTTCTTCAGCTGTGCAAACAGAAATTAATTTACCATTTATTACAGCAGATAAAACTGGACCAAAACATATTAATATAAAATTAACTAGAGCCAAGTTAGAAGCTCTAGTCGAAGATCTCATAAAAAAAACATTAAAGCCTTGTGAAATTGCTCTTAAAGACTCTGGCTTTAATGCGGCTGAAATAAACGAAATTGTGCTTGTGGGTGGAATGACAAGAATGCCAAAAATTATTGAAACAGTTAAAAACTTTTTTGGCAAAGAACCGAACAAAAGTGTAAACCCAGACGAAGTTGTTGCTATGGGAGCAGCGATACAAGGTGGTGTGCTTCAAGGAGACGTAAAAGATGTACTTCTTTTAGACGTGACTCCTTTATCTCTAGGAATTGAAACACTAGGTGGTGTTGCCACAAAACTTATTGAAAAAAATACTACGATACCTACGAAAAAAAGTCAGGTATTTTCTACAGCAGAAGATAACCAACCAGCTGTTTCCATTAGAGTTTTACAAGGAGAAAGAGAGATGGCAACTGACAATAAGTTATTAGGAAACTTTGAATTGGTTGGTATACCTAATGCACCAAGAGGGGTTCCTCAAATTGAAGTTGCTTTTGATATTGATGCTAACGGAATAGTAAGTGTTTCTGCTAAGGATAAAGGAACTGGAAAAGAACAAAAAATACAAATTCAAGCTTCTGGGGGGCTTAGTGATGAAGAAATCAGCAATATGGTAAAAGATGCTGAAGCAAATAAAGAAGCTGATAAGAAAAAAAGAGAAACGGTTGATTCACGAAATCAAGCTGACACTATTTTACATACAACAGAAAAAAATCTGAAAGAACATGGAAGTAAAATTTCAGAAAGTGACAAAAAAAATATCGAACTAGGCATTTCTGAGTTAAGAAATGCATTAAAAGGAACTGATACTGAAGAGCTTAAAAAAAAAACACAAGCTTTAGTTCAATCTTCTATGAAATTAGGAGAAGCAATATATAAAAATCAGCAAAAAGATTCTTCTAAAAAACAAGATGGAGAAAATCAAAATAAAAATGATGATGGTCAAAAGAAAGAGAATGTTGTAGATGCTGATTTTGAAGAAGTAAAAGAAGATGAAAAAGATAAAGATAAAGATAAAGATGAAGATAAAGATAAAGAAAAAAGAGCTTAAGGCTAAAAAATAAAATGTCACTAAATATATGGCAAAAAAAGATTACTACGAAATCTTGGGCATCGTCAAAACAGCTGCAGCTGAAGAGATTAAAAAAGCTTATAGAAAATTAGCCTTAAAACATCATCCAGATAAAAATAGAAACGATAAAACAGCAGAAGCCAAATTTAAAGAAGCTGGCGAGGCGTACCATATTCTCTCTGATAAAGAAAAAAGAGCAAATTATGATCGCTTCGGTCATGCCGCTTTCGAAGGCTCAGGTGGCAGAGGGGGTTTTCAAAATTTTGATTTTTCTGGAGCCTTTTCAGATGTATTTGGTTCTGATATTTTTGAAGATATATTCGATGGTTTTGGTGGAACAGGAAATAGAAGAAGAAGTAGGACTTCTGATTTTAGAGGTCAAGATTTAAGATATGATTTGCCGATATCTTTAGAGGATGCTTTTCACGGAAAAAAACAAGAAATTAGTTTTACATCTTCAGAAACTTGTGGAAGATGTAAAGGTTATTGTGCAGAACCTGGTTCAAAACCTACGTCCTGTTCTATGTGTAACGGACAAGGAAAAGTAAGATCTAATCAAGGTTTTTTTACTGTACAACAATCTTGCCCAGAATGTAGCGGTTCGGGAGAACAAATTTCAAAACCCTGTAATGATTGTAGGGGAATTGGAAAAGTTCAAACAAAGAAAAAAATATCAACCACTATCCCTAAAGGTGTTGATGACGGAACAAGAATTAGGTTATCAGGAAAGGGAGAAGTGGGTATAAAAGGTGGAGGAGATGGAGATTTATATATATTTGTGTCGATAGAACCACATAATATTTTTAAAAGATCTGAAGAAAATCTTTTTTTTGAATTTCCAATATCACTAGCTGATGCTGCTCTAGGTACATCTTTAGAAGTGCCCACAATAGATGGTGGAAAAGCAAAAGTTAAGATACCATCTGGAACACAAAATGGAAAACAATTTAGACTAAAAGGTAAAGGCATGCCCATGATGAGAAATAAAAATTATGGAGATTTATATATTCAAGCAACCACTGAGGTTCCTGTTGCTTTAAGTAAAGAACAAAAAAAACTATTAGAACAATTTAAAAAACTTGAGGATAGTAAAACTAATCCGAGTATTAAAGACTTTTTTGAAAAAGCAAAAAGGTTTTGGAAAAACTAAATGAAAAAAATTAATTTAACAGTCACTGGTTGTCTTGGTAGAATGGGGCAGCAACTTATTAAATCCTCTAAAAGTGAAAAAAATTTTAAACTAGTTTCAATTACTGAAAATAGAATAATTAATAAAAAAATTTCTGGCTTGCAGCCAAAATTAAACTCGGAATCAGCATTTAAAAACACAAATATAATAATAGATTTTACAGTTCCAAAATGCACATTAGAAATACTTAAAATTGCTACAAAACTCAAAAAAAGAGTAGTCATTGGTACGACAGGTTTTTCTAAAAAGGAGGAAAATTTAATTAAAAAATATTCTAAAAAAATACCTATACTGAAAGCTGGTAATATGAGTTTAGGAATAAATTTATTAATGTATATTACTGAAATAGCCTCAAAATCTCTTGGGGGAAAATTTTTAAATAAAATATTTGAAATACATCATAAACACAAAAAAGATTACCCATCTGGCACAGCCTTAATGCTAGGAAGGGGAATTGCAAATGGAAAAAATATAGATTTTTACAAACTCATAGGTAAAAAGTATTTAAATAGAAAATATTTCCCGTATGGTAAAAAAATCAATTTTAACTCAATTAGAAAAGGTGAAACTATTGGTGAACATGAAGTAACTTTCTCAAGTGGTAAAGAAATAATTACCTTGAATCATGAGGCTTTTGATAGAGCTCTTTATTCGGAAGGTGCCTTTACTGCTGCAAAATGGTTAATGAATAAAAAACCAGGTTTATATTCGATGAGGAACGTTTTAAATTTTAAACCTGAAAATTAATGAACGAAAATCAAAGAGCTGGATTAATATTAAAAATACTAAATAAAATTTATCCTAAAACTGCTATTCCTCTTAAACATAACAGTAAATTTACCTTGTTGATTTCTGTTCTATTGTCGGCGCAGTGCACTGATTTAAATGTAAATAAGGTTACAAAAAGCATATATCTAAAATATAATAAACCTGAGCAGTTTGCAAAATTAGGAAGAAGAAAAATTGAAAAATTAATAAAAAGTATAGGTCTTTTTAGAGTTAAAGCTAAAAGTATATTTTTTTTATCAAAACAATTAATAGAAAAACATAATGGAAAAGTTCCAAAAACTTTTGAAGAATTAGAAGCTCTCCCTGGTGTGGGCCATAAAACTGCAAGTGTAGTAATGTCTCAAGGTTTTGGCTATCCAGCTTTTCCTGTCGATACTCATATTCACCGACTAGCTCAAAGATGGGGCCTATCAAATGGTAAAAGCGTTGTGCAGACTGAGAAAGATTTAAAAAAATTATTCCCAAAGAAATTTTGGAACAAACTACATCTTCAAATAATCTATTATGGAAGAGAATATTGTCAAGCTAGAAATTGCTATGGTTTGACTTGTAAAATTTGCACCTCTTGTTATCCTGCTAGAAAAAATTTAATTAAAATAAAAAAAGCTTAATATGAAGATTATAGGAATAGGAAATGCAATCGTTGATGTTATTTGCAAGATAGAAGACAATTTTTTAAAAAATAATGGATTAACAAAAGGTACGATGAAATTGCTCTTTGATGAAAGCGAGTTTAAAAAATTATTATCTAATCTTAAAATTGAAAAGACTGTTTCAGGTGGATCGGTAGCTAATTCGATAGTGGGCTTGTCCCAACTTGGGAATAAAGTTGGATTTATTGGTAAAGTTTGTGATGATGATCTTGGTAGTAAATACGAAGTGGGACTCAAAAAAGAAAACGTTGAATATTTTTACTCAAAAAAAAAAGAACAATTACCAACAGGAACTTGTTTAATCTTAATAACGCCCGACTCGGAAAGAACTATGTGTACGTTTCTTGGCACAGCTGGGAAAATAAACGAAAGTGATGTTGATATTAATGCAGTTAAAAATAGTGAAATTATATTTTTAGAAGGGTATTTGTGGGATGAAGGTGATCCAAAAAAAGCATTTGATAAAGCAATAAGTAATGCAAATAAAGTTGCAATGTCATTATCTGATCAATTTTGTGTAGATAGACATAAACCATATTTTTTAGAATTAGTTAAAAATAAATTAGATATTATTTTTGCGAATGAACAAGAGGTTACCTCCCTAATTGATGCAAAAGATTTTAACGATGTAATTACTTTTGCAAAACAAATTAATAAATTAATGGTTGTTACGAGAGGTGAAAATGGAGCAACTGCTATACATGGAAACGATGTATTTAAATGTGATGTGATGAAAAATTTAAAAATAGTTGATCTAACTGGAGCTGGAGATCTTTTTGCTGCTGGATTTTTACATGGCCATATAAATAAATTACCTATAAAAGAAAGCTTAGAAAAAGGTACTGAAATGTCGTCAAAAGTTATTCAACAAATTGGAGCAAGGCTTTAATAATAAAATTACTTCTTTTTTCTATTAAAGCTCCCTTTGCCTTTTTTGGGTTTAACTACACGTTTTTTATATTTTGCAGAAAATAAATCTTGAGCAATATAATTTCGTGATTTGTTTTTCAAATATAATACCCCTTATTATTATTTTTAATAAAGTGACTATCATTAAATTTTTCTAAGATTTTTTTTCTTAAACGGTGAATATGAGTTTCAACTGTGTGGGTTTCGCTTATAGAAGAATACTTCCAAACATTTTTTAAAACTAAATGCCTGCTAATAGGTTCCTTGTTTTTACTAAACAATATTAAAAAATCAATTTCTTTCTCAGACAATTGAAGCTCTACATTATTTTTTTTAATTTTCCTTTCATTCTTATCTATTAAGTAGTCATTTAAATAAATTAGAGAATTTTTTTTAAACTCATATTTAGCAAAAGTTAATGTAATTTTTTTTTCTAAATCATGTATTGAAAAAGGCACAGCTATGCTTTGTTGTGCACCACCTAACAATAATTCTTTTGAAATCGAATTGTCAAAAACAGTTAATATCGGAAAATTTTCTACTTTAATATTTTTATAAAAATTCACATTTTCATTATTTAAAAAAAAAATACCTATTTGGTTGTTTCTTTCCTCTATAAATTTATTGAAATTAACAAAGAATTTTACCTTGTATTTAGAGAATTCCTTTATTTCATTTAATATTTCAAAAAGGATTTTACTACCAAATATTGATACAGTTAAATCGTGCATTAAATAAATTACTATGAATATTATAATAAAAAAACGTGAACTAATATACAAAGGAAATAAAATAAAATGTAGCATTGGTAAATCGGGCATTACAGACAGAAAAAAGGAAGGAGATTTGGCTACACCAAGAGGAATATTTAAGCTAGGTAAAATTTATTTTAGAAAAGATAGAATCAGTTTACCAAAGTGCAAATTACCCGCTAAAATAATTAAAAAAAATATGGGATGGTCTGATGATGTTTTAAGCAAAAAATATAATCAAGAATTATCTAATAGATTGCAACACAAATCTGAAAAACTTTATAGGCAAGATAGATTATACGATGTCTTTATAAATATTAAATATAACTGCAATCCGATTGTTAAAAAAAAGGGAAGTGCAATATTTTTACATTTATGTAATAAAAATTATAAGCCAACGAAAGGGTGTGTTGCTGTTCAAAAAAAGGATATGCTAAAAATTCTCCCATTAATTACAAAAAAAACTAAAATTATAATTAAATAGTTTTTCTTTCGCCTAAAATTGCACTGCCTAATCTTAAATAAGTTGAACCATTTAATGTGGCACTTTCAAAATCAGAGCTCATGCCCATACTTAAGTGTTTCAAATTAATTTTTTTGGCAGCATCTTTTAAAAGTTTAAAATAGTTATCCGATTTAGAATCAATTGGGGGTAAACACATTAATCCTACAACATCGAGCAATAATTCACGTGAACAATAATTATAAAAATTATCTAAATCTTTTATAGTAATGCCTGACTTTTGATCTTCCATTCCAACGTTTACCTGAATAAAAAGTTTAACTTTTTTTTTTAACTCATTTTGATATTGAAATATTTTGGAAGCTAATTTGGCGCTGTCAAGAGAATGTATATAGTCAAAAATTTTAAGAGCTTTTTTTGCTTTATTAGATTGGAGCTTGCCAATCATATGTAGTTTTAATTTTTTGTTTTTTAATTTTATATCAGTCCATTTTATTTCAGCCTCCTGAACTTTATTTTCACCAAAATGAATATGGCCAGACTCTATAATAGACAGCACTTTGTCTATAGAAAAAGTTTTAGATACAACTATAATTTCAGGTTGCGTTTTAATTTGTGTTTGACTAATTATTTTATTAACCTTACTTTTAATAAATGCTAATTTTTCAAGTGATGTATGCATAACAATTTGCCATATTTTTTTATATTTTTAGATAAATATAACAGTAATTTTTTTAAAAATAATAACACAAATATTGGCATTATTTATAGAAATTATGATGCAATAAGCAGGGAGGACGAGTTATCAAAAATATCTACAGCCTGCAAAAGAACAAGGCTACAACTATTTGTGTCCAATAGCTTAAAGCTTGCTATTAAGTTTAAAGCGCAAGGTCTGTATATTCCGTCCTTCAACAAAACAAAAAACTATTCTAATATTGAGAAAAAGAACATAAAAATAATAGGATCTGCACATAATCAAAAAGAAATTTTAAATAAAATTCAACAAAAATGTTCTGCTATTTTTCTTTCCCCTGCGTTTGATGTTCCAAAATCAAGAAAAAGTTTAGGTATTCATAAGTTTAACTACATATGCAATCAAAATATGATCACTTTTTTTGCATTAGGTGGAATAATGGAAAAAAATATTAAAAAATTACAATTACTAAATTCAAAAGGTTTTGGGGGAATAAGGATATTCAAAAAAAAACCGGCCTATAAAAGGCCGGTTTTCATAAAGAAAAAATTCTTTTAAAATTTATCTACTAAAACGCAAGCGATAATGAAACTACTTTGGCATCCTTATCGAAAGCCGTACCACTTTGGTAACTTCCATTATCCATTGAAATATCAGCATATCTGATTGAAGCACCACCCATAGTATAAGCTATTTGGTATGATTCAACTTCCATAGATACTGCTTCTGATTCATTAGGGTTCACGAAGTTCTGCTCAGACTCAGTTAAACCGTAAGAAACTGAAAGATTATCATTTACGTTAAATGATACTCCATACATATTATTACGGTAGTAATCTACATCTGTAGTAGTAATCGTGTTACCAGTGATCTCACCTGATCTTTGGAAACCTAAAGAAATAGGTCCTAAAGAGTAAGTAATACCAGCAGTACCTTCTACGTGTTCGTTAGTACCCACCTCTACACCACCGCCATCTAATTGACGATCGTGCACGTGACCACCCACAAACAAATTTAGACCTGATAAAATTTCAGTTCCAAATGAAGGGTTGATATTTATTGTTGCGTCGTAACCACCGCTTGTGTTAGCTGTACCAGTACCTGATGATTTATCACCAGTATCGGCAGCACCCATTTGTGGAGCGTACGTAAGTGCAATAGAAGTTCCGAGAATTGTCGGAGAATTATATTGTACGTTTGTACTTGTTCCACTTCCGGAAACTAGATCGATACCAGTACCTAAACCAGCACCCCAGTTTTCTTCCCAAGCAGTAGGCATTTTATCGTCGAGAGCGTCTATACCATTTGAACTGTCACCTTGGTTCAATTCTAATGAACCAAATGCCCCAGTATCAAGAGTAACTTGTGCAGCTGAAAAAGTTCCACCATTTAAATTTGCAACAGTGAAATCAAATGTCCAACCGTTATCAAGTTCGCCTGCACCTTTAAAAGTGAGGTTAGAACCCATACCGATTGGGTTTCCAGTTTGCGCGTTAGATAATGACATCCATGTCATATCAACGCCACCAGTTACTGACAACTCACCTGCATTCGCAGCTGAGATTGAAGCTAATGAGCCGCATAACGCTGATAAACCAACTTTTGTCAATTTATTCATATTATTATGTCCTTCTCTATTAACTTGTTAAAACGCTAATGCAACTGACAGAGTCGTAGCATCTTTATCTTGGCTTGCACCAGTTTGGTACGAACCATTGTCCATGCTTGCTTCTGCTAGTCTGATACTTGCTCCACCCATAGTGTATGCTATTTGGACCGACGTAGCTTCAGCCGTTACATTAGCAGCACCAAGATTTTCTTGTTCTGAGTCTATGTGGTTGTAACCAATAGAAAGATCATCATTGATTTGGAACGTTATACCATACATGTTATTTTCGTAGAACGATGTACTTGCAGCAGCTTTGTTTTGTAAGTTATCTCTAGAAAACTGATAACCAACTGTAAAAGCTCCAACAGCATAATTAGCACCCATAGTGTACTGAGATCTGTCTCCAGTATAAGTAACACCATTGGCTTGATCGATTGAAGACATACCAGCAAATACTGATAGACCATCAACACCTAACACTGTACCGGCATCAACATCTAACATGATGTCGTAACCTGATCCAACACCAGAATCAGTGTTTGCAGTAGCTTTGTCTGCTGCTCCACTTGCATCTGCTTTTGGAGAATACGCTACGTAAGCAGTGTATCCATCTGGTAACATGTTTGGTTTCCATTCGATTGTAGAACCACCTGAAGAACCAGCAACTTTTTTAATTCCTGTTCCTAATCCAGTACCGTTTGCTTCTTCCCAAACGTTTGGTGTAGCATCGTCAAAACGATGGATACCTGTTCCACTTAATCCTTGGTCAATACGAATATCCCCTAAAGCAGGTATAGTCGCAACAACTCTTGTATTTGATAGTGCTCCGCCATTCGTATAGTCAACTGCTAACGTAAAGCCGATACCATTATCAAGCTCACCTGATCCAGAAAAAGATACATTAGAGCCCATACCGATTGGGTTTCCTGTTTGCGTGTCCGAAACGTTTGTCCACGTCATGTCAACACCACCGGTAACTGTTAGTTCACCTGCATGAGCAGATGCAACAGCTGCTAAAGATCCACACAATGCAGATACTCCAACTTTTGTTAATTTATTCATAGTTAACTCCTATCGTTATTTATTTATTCATATGAATGGTGCAAAAATAACACTATGTTGGTTAAAGAAAATAAAAAAAACCTTATATTACCTATATTTTTTGAAAGTGTTGCATTAATGATACATTGCATATAAATGGCCAATTTGCTTATCTTTTAATAAATTTTAATGATTTTAAATAGTAATTTTAATAGCAAAATTAGTATAGTAATTATGATCTAATGAATTTTAAAAATTACAACCTAAAAAAGCTTTTTATCGCTGTTACAAGTGTAACTGTTTTATTTTTATCTACTTCCTGTGGAAAAATTTGGGACCCAGCTGATGCTAGAAAAATTTCCCCAAACTCAAAAGAAAGAGTGAAAAAAAATCTTGAAGAAGGAAAAGGAATATCATTAAAGGGCCTGGCGGGTGGAGTCGGAGGTAGTATGGGTTCATATCAATTTGCTAGTTCTAATCCCATGTGGCGAGCCACGCTAGAGATACTTGATTTTTTACCTTTGTCTAACGTTGATTACTCTGGAGGAATAATTACTACAGACTGGTACAACGAAGGAACGGCTTCTGATGAGTCAATTAAAATTACAGTTAGATTTTTAACAAATGAGATAAGAGCTGATGGTGTTAAAATTATAGTGCACAAAAAAAAATGCACCGTTCAACAAACATGTTCTGTTAAAAAAGTTTCTTCTGCGTTGGAAAGTGAACTTCAATTAGCTATTCTTAAAAAAGCAACTATTTTTGAAAAAGATATCACTAAAGGAAAAAAAAAAAAATTTAAAAGAAGAAATGTTGAATAAATAATTTATATCAAAGTACAAATTATTTATAGGTCCTTAGAAATCCATGGAAAGATACAATATAAGGGATGTTGAAAAAAAGTGGCAATCACTTTGGTCTGAAACTAAAGTTAATAATTCAATTGTAGATAAAAATAAAAAAAAATTTTACTGCCTAGAAATGTTTCCCTATCCTTCAGGAAAAATTCACATGGGACATGTGCGTAATTATACAATAGGAGATGTTCTGGCTAGATATAAAAAACTTCAAGGTTTTAATGTTTTACATCCAATGGGTTGGGACTCTTTTGGGATGCCAGCTGAAAATGCTGCAAGAGAAAATAATTTACATCCAAAGGAGTGGACAAACAAAAATATTGAAACAATGAAAAAGCAGCTAAAACTACTTGGTCTATCTTTAGACTGGGATAGAGAAGTATCTACCTGTGATCCAAAATATTATAAACATCAACAAGAATTTTTCATAGAGTTATTTGAGAAAGGGCTAATTTATAAAAAAGATACTTATGTTAATTGGGACCCCATTGATAAAACTGTGCTCGCTAATGAGCAAGTAATTAATGGTAAAGGGTGGAGATCAGGAGCGGCTGTAGAAAGAAAGAAACTTTCGCAATGGTTTTTTAATATCAAAAAATTTGAACAAGATTTATTAGACGAGTTAGAAAAATTAAAAAATTGGCCAGATAAAGTAAAATTAATGCAAAAAAACTGGATTGGAAAATCATATGGTTGTGAAATTAATTTTGAAATTTTAAATGAAAAACTGCAAAAAATAAGGGTGTATACTACTAGACCTGATACTTTATTCGGAGCCTCTTTTGTGGCACTTTCAGTGGATCATCCAATAGCTAAAAAATTTAATAATGATAAAAATTTTCTATCATTTAAATCTGCTTGTTCAAAAATGGGAACTACTGAAGAGGCACTAGCCAATGCTGAGAAAATTGGATTTGACACAAAAATGCTAGCGGTGCATCCCTTTAATAAGAATATTAAGTTACCAATTTATATTGCAAATTTTGTACTCATGGATTATGGAACGGGTGCAGTATTTGGATGTCCAGCCCATGATCAAAGAGACCTAGATTTTGCAAATAAATATAAACTTAACGTTTTGCCGGTTGTTAAACCTAAAAATATTGATTCCAAAAAATTTGTAATTAAAGATAAGGCTTACACTGAAGATGGAGTTTTGTTTAATTCTGAATTTTTGAATGATTTAAAAGTAAGTGATGCTATTGAAAAAGCAATTGAAGTAATATCAAACAAAAAATTGGGAGAGAGAAAAATTAAGTTTAGACTTAAGGATTGGGGTGTTTCAAGACAAAGGTATTGGGGTTGTCCTATACCTATAGTTTACAACTTGAAAGGTGAAGCAATTCCAGTCGATAAAAAAGACTTACCAGTTTTATTGCCAGATGATGTAGACTTAAGCGTTATAGGAAATCCTCTAGAAAAACATCCTACATGGAAAAATACTACGCTTCCTTCAGGTGAAAAGGCTATAAGAGAAACTGATACTCTTGATACTTTTGTAGATTCTTCTTGGTATTTTATTCGATTCTGCTCACCAGATTGCAAGGAGTATGGATACGATATAGATGAACTAAGATACTGGATGCCTGTTGATCAATATATAGGTGGTGTAGAGCATGCCATCTTACATCTATTATATTCTAGATTTTTTATGAGAGCTCTATCTTATAAAAATGATAATTTTACTTACACCGAGCCATTTGAAAGCTTGTTCACTCAAGGCATGGTATGTCACGAAACCTATAAAAGTGAAAAAGGTAAATGGCTTAATTCAGATGAAATAGAAAAAAATTCCTCAGGCGAGATTGTTGTAAAAAATAGTAAAGAAAAAGTTATTGTGGGTCTCTCGGAAGCTATGTCTAAATCAAAAAAAAATACTGTGGATCCTGAAGAAATGATAAATACTTATGGAGCAGACTCTATTAGATGGTTTATTTTAGCTGACAGCCCCCCAGAAAGGGATGTTCAATGGTCAATTGAAGGAGTGTCGGCTGCTTATAAATTTATACAGAAACTTTGGAAACTAAACTTAGAAATCAAAAATAAAAAAAATGCATCTTCTAATACTGATGATATTGTTTTAGAAAAATTGGTAAATAAAACAATTTACAATATCACTAAAAATTTAGAAAATTTTCAGTATAATGTTGTTGTGGCCAATGTGCATGAAATATACAATGTATTTATTGAAAAATTAGCTAGTGACAGGGTTTCTACTAATATTCTAAATATGTCTTGGAATAAGATAATAATGTTACTAATGCCAACTATACCTCATTTTGCTCATGAATGTTTGGGAAGCGCAGAAAAAAATTTCAAATGGCCAGCATATAATTCCAAACTTTTGAAAGATGAAAATTGTACTATAGTAATTCAAGTTGATGGAAGAAAGCGTGGTTCATTTGCAATGCAAGTCGAATCAAAAGAGGATATGGTAACTGAAAAAGCTAAAGCTAATGATAATGTTGCCAAGTATATTGGCGGAAAAAAAATAATTAAAAAAATATATATTAAAAATAAATTAATAAATTTTATAACAGAAAAATGAAAAAAAATAATAAAGCAATATACTTAATATTTATTCTAGGACTTGTTTATGGTTGCGTTGGATATGAACCAATTTTTAATACTTCAAGTCTCAATTTTAAAATAGAAGAATACAAAATAGAAGGTGATAAGATGACAGCAAATAAAATCTATACTTCTTTAAAAAGAACTGAAAATTATGAATTAACTGAAAATCAACCATTAGCAATTAATTTTTCTATAAATACATCAAAAACAAAAGTTGAAACAATCAAAGATAAAACAGGAAAAATTAAAGAATACAAAATAATTCTTAAAGCAAAAGTTGAAGCAACTGAATATTTAAGTGAAAATATATTACTAAGCGAAATTTTCGAAGCCTCAAGTAGTTACAAAGTTCAAGATAATTATTCTGAGACTGTTTTATCAGAAAACAAATCTATAGAAGGCTTAACTGAAGCAATCTTTCAAAATATTTTCAGTAAACTATCAGTAAAAATTTCAAGTCGATGATAATTAAAAGTTACGAAATACAAAAAAAATCTTTAACAAATAATTATAAGTTTTTTCTATTTTATGGAGAAAATGTAGGACTAAAAAATGATTTGAAAGAATCTATAAAAAAAGATTTTTCCAAGCAATCTGCTGACTTTGAAGAATTAGCTTTTTATGAAGACGATATAATTGAAAATGAAGAAAATTTTTATAATTCAATATTGTCAGACTCCTTATTCAGTAAAAGTAGAATAATTATTATTAATGAAGCAACGGATAAAATAAATAAAAAAATAGAAGACCTTATTGACGATTTTAAAGGGGATGCTTGTATAATTATTTTATCAAATATTTTAGAAAAAAAATCAAAGTTAAGAATCTTATTTGAGAAGAATAAAAAAACTATTTGTGCTGCCTGTTACCAAGATAGCAGCATGGATTTAGAAATGATTATTAAAAATGAGCTCAAACGAATTAATGTATCTTTGTCTAGAGAGAGTATTAATATGTTAATAGAAAAAGCTAATAACGATCGTCATAATCTAAGAAATGAAATAGAAAAAATTGAGTCCTTTTCGCTAAATAAAAAAAAGATCGAAATTGATGATATAAAATCTTTAATTAACTTTTCTGGTGATTATAAATCAGATAACTTTATTAATGAATGTTTGTCTGGCAATCTAATGCAATATAAAAAAATCTTTAATGAATTTTATACTAATACAATAAATCAAATCTTTTTTTTAAGAATGTTGACTAATAAAATTAGTAGATTGCTTGCGCTTAAAGAAGAGCAAGACAAGCATAAAAATTTGGAAAACTTAATAGATAATTCAAGACCACCAATATTTTGGAAAGAAAAACCAATAATAAAAAAACAATTATCTATTTGGAATTTAGAAGATTTAAAAGAAATAGTTTATGAAATAAATAACATTGAATTTTTATGCAAAAAAAATCCAAAGATATCAAAAATAATATTTTTTAATTTTTTTTCAAAGATTTGTAAAAAAGCTAATAATTTTTCTTTATAACAGCAATAATTTTATCTAGTTGTTCTAAATTTTGATACTCAAAATTGATAGTTCCAGAATTATTTTTTTTATTGTTAATAACAACATTTAAACCAGTTTTTTCTTCTAGAGAGTTTTGTAAATCTAATATATTGGGATCTTTTTTTTGAGCTATTTTAATTTTTTTTCCTTTAGAAATTTTAACTAAAGATTCTGTTTGGCGCACTGATAAATTATTTTGAATTATTTTTTTTGCAATTTCTAATGCATTATTAAGTCCTACTAAAGATCTTGCATGACCAGCTGTCAAACTTCCATTTTCAATCATTAAAATTATTTCATTAGATAATGTCAATAGTCGTAAAGAGTTAGCGATATAACTTCTACTTTTTCCTATAAACTTTGATAATTTATCTTGGTTATAATCAAATTCATCGATTAATCTTTGGTAACCCTGCGCTTCTTCAATAGCATTTAAATCCTGTCTTTGAATGTTTTCTACTATAGCAAATTCAAGCGATTTAACGTCATCAATATTTAAAACAACAACCGGAACTTCATGCAGAGCAGCATTTTGTGCTGCCAATAATCTTCTTTCTCCTGCTATCAATTCAAATTTACCATTAGATAATTTATCTGGTCTTACAATTAGGGGCTGTATTACTCCTTGTTCTTTAATCGAGTTTGTCAATTCTTCTAGATTTTTTTTATCAAAATGTTTGCGTGGTTGAAATTTATTTCTTCTAATGTCAGATATTGAAACTTTATTAGTTTCAATTTTTTTTGTCGTGTCACCTAACAAAGAAGATAGCCCTCTACCTAAACCTTTTTTTAAACGAATTTCCATTTTATGCTGCACTTTCCATAATATTTTCCTGCTTAAGAAACTCTTCTGCAAATCTAGCGTATGACTTGCTTCCTGCGCATAACTTATCGTAAATCAAAACTGGAGCTCCATGAGAAGGGGCTTCCGAAAGTCTAACATTTCTTGGAATAACCGTTTGATAAACTTTGCTTTGAAAGAATTTTCTAGCTTCAGCATCCACCTGTTCTGAAAGCTTATTTCTTTTATCAAACATTGTTAACAGCACTCCCCTAATATCAAGTGGTGGATTTAAATTAACCTTTATTCTCTCTATAGTTTTTATTAATTGACTTAAACCTTCTAGTGCAAAAAATTCAGCCTGCAACGGAACTATTAAAGATTTAGCAGATACCAGAGCCATAACTGTCAGTAAACTTAAAGATGGAGGACAATCAATAAAAATGTATGAAAAATCGTTTTTTTCGTTTTTCATAAAGTTGCTCATTTTATCTTTTAATAAAAATGCCCTTCTATTTTCAGTTGCTGTTTCCACTTCCAATCCAGACAATTCAACATTAGAAGAAATTATTTTTAAATTCTTTATTTGAGTATCTTTAATTGCATCTTCGAAATTACACCCCCCATTCAAAACATCATAGATTGTTTTAGAATCTGTTGAATTTGTAAGCCCAAATCCGGTTGTGGCATTTCCTTGGGGGTCTAAATCTATCACCAAGACCTTTTTGTCTTGAAATGACAAAGCTGTTGCCAAATTAATTACTGTTGTAGTTTTGCCTACTCCACCCTTTTGATTTATGACTGAAATAATTTGTGTATTTTTCAATTTATTTTTTCTTATAACTATTTATTTCTAATATAATCGAATCATTGTTTGTTACGCTTGCCCTTTTCTTATACTCAATATTCCAAATTTTAGAAGCTTGAAGTAGTTCACTCTCCCCTGTTTTTCCCATAAAAATTATGATTTTTCCCCAATTATCACAAATTTTGTGAATAAGTTCTAAAACTACTTCTAATGGTTTAAATGCTCTTACTATAAAAACCGCACCTCTTATTTTGCTTTGATATTCAAAAACATTTTCATTTATCACTTCTGCATTTAAGTTTAATTCATTGATTGTTTCTTTTAAAAACTTAGTTTTTTTTGGACTTTTTTCTATTAAATGAGTCATAATTTTAAAACCTTTTTCTTTAGCTGCTAATGCTAAAACTAAACCAGGAAACCCAGCTCCAGAACCAATATCAAAAATATCATACGTATTTTCTTCAATAAAATCAATTACTTGATAGCTATCTAGAAAATGCCTAGTCCAAACCTTATTAATTGTTGATTTTCCTACTAAATTAAGGTTTTCGTTGCCTTTTATCAGCAATTTTTCATATTTTTTTAAACTTGAGATTGTTTCACGTGAAACTTTAGTAAATCTATTGAATGTGTCAAAATCATTTGTATCTACCATTTATGCTATTCTGCTGGTAACTTTTCTTTTTTTAACATGAGATAAAAGTATATATGCAGCCGCTGGTGTTACACCATCAATTCTTAACGCTTGTCCTAGAGTTTTTGGCCTGATTAAATTGAATTTGCTTTTTACTTCATTAGAAAGCCCACTTAACTTAGAATAGTTAATATTATTTGGTATTTCCAGGTCTTCATCTTTTCTAAAAGCAATAATATCGGCTTCTTGCTTATGTAAATACCCAGAATAATGTGCACTAATTTCTATTTGCTCTTCTGCATTATAAGATGATTTTGGTATTTCAGGCCATATAGACCTAATTTTTTTAAAATTAACTCCG
>Ga0114999_10000569_pt1 | contig 54693 bp, 53 predicted proteins | sample ArcticOcean_MG_C_3_FD_89820 | JGI IMG/M metagenome (GOLD analysis project Ga0114999, IMG submission 89820) | Marine microbial communities from western Arctic Ocean - ArcticOcean_MG_CB8_126 | ecosystem: Environmental > Aquatic > Marine > Oceanic | place: Arctic Ocean: Canada Basin | collected...
AATAATATTAGTAAAAGATATTGATTTAATTTTTAATAAAATCAATCAAATAGAAATCCATGTATTTATTCTGGCTTCTATAATTTATTTTATATCAGTTATATTACGTTTTATTAGATGGAAAATTATATATATAGAGCTTTTTGGAAGTTTTAGATTTAATATTTTTCGCGAAACAATAATTGGATATATGGCAAATAATTTATTTCCTTTTAGACTTGGAGAAATCTATAGAGTTAAACGAATAACTGATATAGAAAAAGTAAGTTTTATAAAAGTTTTATCTACAATTTTTTCAGAAAGATTTACTGATGTTTTAGCATTATTATTGTTACTTATTATTTCTTTCCCGTTTATAAATAATTGGGAATTTGAATATATAGAAATTGATTATATTTCTCTCAAATATTATTTATTTATAATTTTATTTTTATTTATATTATTAATATTTTTATATGTATCTAATTTGAATTTAATCAAAACAATAAGACAAAAAATGATTGTTACAATATTTTCCCTTTTAGAATTTTTTATAGAAAAAAGAAAACCATCAGTTTATTTTAAAATTTATACTCTTTCTATATTAATTTGGCTTGTTGAAGCTATTGTTTATTTCTATATAGCCAAACAATTTATATTTGATATTGATTACGTAAATCTTTTTTTTATAATATTAATTGTTTGCTCAATTACTAATCTTTCAGGAATTATACCTTCTTTGCCTGCTAATATTGGTAATTTTGAATTTTTTGGCACATTGACTTTTTTAATCTTAGGGATTGATTCTATATTAGGAGCTTCAATTATAATTACGGTTCATATCGTTTTATTTATTCCAATTACTTTTACAGGTCTTATAATGTTGCTAACAGAAAAAATTAAACTTTATATTAAATAATGAAAATTTGTATAATAGGAGCAGGAATAACTGGCTTATCATCAGCCTATAAGTTATCTACTTTAGGTCATGAAGTTAAAATATTTGAATCAAATTCATTTTCAGGAGGTCAAGCTTCAACTGTTAAGATTGATGATTTTGAAATTGAAAAAGCATATCATCACTTATTTGTTACTGATAAATCTATATTGAAGCTATATAAAGATCTTGGAATTCAAGATGAACTTGAATGGTTCAAGTCTTCTGTTGCAACATATTCTAATAATAAAATTTGGCCAACGACAACTCCTGTTGATTTACTTAGTTTACCTATAATATCTTTTAAAGAAAGAATTAAATTATCTTTTATTTCAGTACGATTAAAATTTATTAATAACTGGAAAAAATTTGAAAATATCACTGCTTATGATTGGTTATCAAATCAGGTAAGTGAAAATACATTTAAGATAATTTTTGAACCTTTATTAAGAGGTAAGTTTGGAAAATACTATAAACAGATTTGCATGCCATGGTTTTGGGCAAAAATCCAATCAAGAGTATCTTCCAGAAATAAAATGTTTCAAGAAATTCTTTGTTATCCTAAAAGTTCATTTTCATTTTTAATTAAAAGTTTAGAAAATAAAATAATTGAAAACGGTGGATATATTTACCATAACCATATAGTTACTAAAGTTAACGTTAATAATAATAAAATTAAAGCAATTGAATATATTAACGATAATAAAATCAAAGCAACTGAAAATTTTGATATAGTCATCTCAACTACTCCGTATAGTATTCTTTCTAAACTTGTTCCTTTTGATAAAGAAATTTTGACAGATATGAAAAAAGTTGATTACATGTCTGCAATAGTGGTTATTTTAATTTTAAAAAATCCTATTTCTAAATATTATTGGCTTTCAATTGCTGATAATGAATTTCCATTTCTAGGAATAATTGAACATACAAATTTGATTCCTAAAGAAAGATATGGTGGGTCTAATATTATATATATAACTAACTATGTAGAGGCAAACAATGATTTATTAACACTTGATTACAAATCTTTGATGAAAATCTATTTGCCATTTTTAAAAAAAATAAACACAGATTTTAATATGGAATATATTGAAGATTATAAATTTAATAAAATTAATTATGCGCAACCAATTATTCCAATAAATTATTCTTCATATAAAATACCTATAAAATTACCAATTAAAGGTTTATACTCTGCTAATACAGCTCAGATATATCCTGAAGATAGAGGAACAAATTACTCTGTTAAATTGTCTGAAACAGTCACAAAACTTATACAGGAGGATGAAAATGGATTCACTTAAAAATAAATCAGTAATTTTAACAGGAGCAGGCTCAGGAATTGGTAGAGTAACAGCTCAAATGCTAGGTGAAATGGGAGCTAATGTTTTTATTGTAGGAAGAAGAGAAAATTTATTACAAGAATCTGTTAGTGAAATTGAAAACGCAGGTGGTAAAGGTGCTTATTTAGCTGTAGATTTAGAAGATGGTGACAGTGCTGCTAATGTAGCAGAAGAAGCAATTAAGGTATTTGGAAATATTAATTATTTGGTTAATAATGCTGGACATAGTAGTAAGGTTCGCTCAATGAGATATGTTGAGAAAGATGATTGGCAATCTGTTTTTAATGTTAATGTTGAAGCAGTTTACAGACTAACCCAAGCAATACTACCAAATATGATTGATAATGGAGGCGGAACCGTTGTTACGGTTTCTTCCATGGCTGCTTTAAGTCCAGGTTTAATGGGGGGAGCTCCATATTCATCTGCTAAAGCTGCAGTAGCCGCTATGATGACTGCGCTAAGAGAAGAACTTAGAGAATACGGTATTAGAAGTTGTACTGTATATCCAGCTGAGGTTGATACTCCAATTTTAGATAATAGACCACTACCTCCAGATGCAAAAGCAAGGTCAACTATGATGCAACCTGAAGATATAGCAGAAGCAATTTTATTATGTATGAGAATGCCACATAGAACAAACATTAATGATCTTGTTATTAGTCCTACTATTTTGAGAGATACAACTGAAGATATTAAAGTTGCTAAAACTTTAAAGTATAAATAGTATCTTTTTGTCATATAAATAACTTGTTACCTAAAATTGGAGTTGATAAAATTAGAATTGGAAATACTTCAGGAGTAGATTTGTCAGATAATAATATAGATTCAGATTCTTTAAGACTTAAAATTACAGAATCTATATCTAATCAAAAAAGAAATACGGTAACTGTTCTTTCTTCATTGCTAGCAGTTCAAGATTCGTTTCATTATATTCCAGATGTAGCAATAGAAGAAATTGCTAAAACTTGTAAAGTCACTATAAACGATGTTTGGAGTGTCGCTTCATTTTATACTAATTTTAGATTTACACCACCTGGAGATAAAACATTAGATGTTTGCTGGGGTCCTAGTTGCCATATAAACGGTGCTCAAAAATTAATTACTCAGGCTCATAAGTTATTAGATATTGATGGCGAAGGTGAAAGTGAAGATAATAAGGTCACCTTGAGATATTCTACTTGTTTAGGAGCTTGTGCTCAAAGTCCAGTGTTTGCTATTGATCATAAAATGTTTGGGAGATTAAATGAAGGCAAAGTAAATACTATTGTTGAAACATTAAAGAAAGAATAAATGACAGATAATTACAAAAAATTACAAAAAAAATCTCAAGACTATATAAATAATTTATACAATAATAAAATTGTAATTAAAGTACAAACAGGTACAAGCGGCCAAGCTGTTGGAGCAGATGAAATACTTAAATCTTTAAGTTTAAAATCTAATAATAATATAAATGTTTTAGAAGTTGGCTCAATGGGTCTAATGTATTTAGAACCTATTATAGTTGTTATCTTACCATCTAAAGATAAAATATTTTATGCTCATGTTGATGAGTACATTGCAAATAAAATTTATAAACACTATGAAACTAACGAATCAATTTATAAAGAAAATGCTTTTGCTTATGATTCAACTAATACTTTAGATATTGGTTTGCCAAAAATTTCTGATCTTCCGCAAATTTCTAAACAATTAAGAATTGCTACTAGAAATTTTGGAGAAATTACGCCTGGTGATATTTTTCAATACGTTAATTCTGGTGGCTATCAAGCAATTAACAAAGCTTTGTTTGAGATGACTCCTGAAAATGTTGTTGATGAAGTTAAAAACTCAGGATTAAGAGGAAGAGGAGGCGCGGCTTTTCCTACAGGACTTAAATGGAGTTTCTTAGCACCAAGTAAAGCACCAGTAAAATATGTTTTATGTAATTGCGAAGAAGGTGATCCTGGTGCTTATAATGATAAAGGTATACTTGAAACTGACCCTCATACACTTGTTGAAGGTTTGATATTAAATGGATATGCAACAAACTCAAATAAATCTTATGTTTTTATAAGACAAGGTCATGATATTCCTATCAGAGCCATAGAAAGAGCAATTAAAGAAGCATATGATAACGGATTATTAGGTGAAAATATTTTAGGTTCTAAATTTTCATTTGATATGGAAGTGTCATTAACTGGAGACTCATATGTAGCTGGTGAAGAAACAGCCTTAATGGAAGCAATTGAAGGAAAAAGATCTACCCCTAGATTTAAACCACCATTTCCTGCTGCATCTGGTTTATGGAAAAAACCTACTAATATAAATAATGTTAAAACAATTTCTTATGTTCCTGAAATAATAAAAAATGGTTCTGATTGGTTTAAATCTACTGGAACAGAAAAATCTACAGGTACAGCTATAGTCTGTTTATCTGGACATATTAACAGGCCTGGTATGTATGAAATACCAATGGGAATGACAATAGAAGATGTATTAGAAGATATTGGTGGCGGTTCAAGTTCATCAACTGAAATTAAAATGCTACAAACAGGAGGTCCTCTTGGGGGAGTTTTAGGTAAAGAAGGCTTTGCAACTAAAATTGATTTTGATGAAATGGCAAAATCTGGAGCTATTTTAGGATCAGGAGGAATTATTGTTTGTGATGGATCAGTATCTGTTGTAGACCTGATTAGAAACCTTGTAGCTTTTAACCAATTTGAATCTTGTGGTAAATGTTTCCCATGTAGATTGGGAAATACACATATGTATGATGTTCTTGATAGACTTTGTAATTCAGCTAGTAAGCCAAACGACTTAGAACTTCTTGAAAGAATAGGTAAAAGTATGAAAATCGGTTCACTTTGTGGGCATGGTCAACTTGGATATAATCCTATATCATCTTCATTAAAATATTTTGAAAATGAAATTAGTGATTCTATAAATAATAAGTTAGAACCATTAGAAAAAATGTTAATCCCAACAAGAACAAGACCTAGTAATTTGGAGTAAAAGTTTGTCTGAAGAATCAAAAATTAATATAAATGGAAATAATCTTGAAATAAAACAAGGTCAAACTATTTTGCAAGTGGCCATGGATAATGATATATATATTCCTTATCTTTGTTACTACCCTAATTTGAAACCTTATGGAGCTTGTAGAGCTTGTTTAGTAGAGGTTGAAGTAAATGGAAGAAAAATGACTGTAGCTTCTTGTACTACACCTGCTTCAGACTCTATGAATGTAATAAGTGATAATGACTCAGTTAATGATCTAAGAAAAGGAATTGTTGAATTATTAATGAGTGAGCATCCTCATGGATGCTTAACTTGTCATAGGGCAGAATTATGTGGGCCTCAAGATATTTGTCAAAGACATGTTGCAGTAACAGATAGGTGTACAATATGTCCTAAAAATGAACGATGTGAACTTAAAGATACTGCTAGGTTTGTTGAACTAGATATGACAATTCCTCTAAATTATAATAGAAGAGATCTTCCAATACACGTTGATGATCCTTTTTATGATAGAGATTATAATTTATGTATTGTTTGTGCGAGATGTGTTCGAGTTTGTGATGAAATTCGTATAGATTCAGCCTTAACCTTAGTTTCTAGATCCGGGGTTTCTTTAGTTGGAACTTCTAATGGTACTTCATTATTAGAATCCGGGTGTGAATTCTGTGGAGCGTGTATAGATGTATGCCCTACAGGAGCATTAGTTGAAAGAAATTATAAATGGGAAAAATCAGATAAAGAATATAGCGCAACTTGTTTTAATTGTTCAGGTGGATGCGATGCTTTAGTTGAAGTAAATAAATCTGACAAATTGATCAGGTTTAAAGGAGATTTATCTTCCTCTTCTACTAAAGGACAACTATGTTACAAAGGAAAATTTGGTTATGATTATCCAAATTCAACATCTAGAATTAAAAAAAGCTACTTTAAAGATGTTTTTAAATTAAAATCTTTAAATAATCAAGAGGCATTTTCAAATATCAATTCAAAACTTGAATCTATATCACCTGAAGAAATAGCAATTATTGGTTCACCAAGAGCCTCAATTGAAGATAATTTAGGCTTACTTAACTTATCTAAGAAAATCAAAACAGATAATGTTTCAACTGCTTACTTAAATAATATAAATTATTTTGAAACTTTATACAAAAGAAATAAATTTCTTGCAAGTTCAGATAGTGTTTGGAATTTAGAAAAGTCTGAATGTAATGTAGTTATATCTTCAAATACTACAGAAGATAATAATTTATTATCTTTACCTATTAAAAAAGCCGCTAAAGAAAATTCAAACTTAATCGTTATTGATTCTAGAGAAATTGACTTAACAAGGTATGCTTCACTTTGGATACAACCAGCACCAGGTACAGAATCTTTAGTATTAAATACTATAAGTAAAATTATTATTGATCAAAGTTTAGAAGATAAAGAACATAGAATTGAAAATATTGATACTTTCAAAAATTTTTTATGGAAATTTGATCCAATTAAAATATCAAAAATCACTAAAGTTTCACAAGAAGACTTATTCGAAGCTGCCAAATTGATTTCTGATTCAACCAAATCTTCATTTACATTTGGTCAAGATAATATAAATTCTGACCAATCTGAGGATTATGTGGATTCCATTATTAATTTAGCTACAATAACTAATAATATTAATGGAGAAGGTAAAGGTCTTTATCCAACTTTCAACGGAATTGGAACTGCAAACTTTTTTCAAATATTTAAAGATAATAAAAAATCTTTTTCAACAACTAACGATATAATTGAAAAAATTATGTCAAATAAAATTAAAGCTTTAATTTTATTTGGAGATGGAATCAACCCTGATGAATTTTCTTCAATACCTTTTGAAAATATTGCTAATAATTTAGAAACTTTTGTATATGCAAATCATTTAAAAAATATTTTTTATGACTTAGCAGACTTTGTTTTGCCTACTAAAACTTATGCTGAACATGAATCAACTACTATTAACATTGAAGGAAAAATTAATAAATCTCCTAAAATGGTTAAAAATGTCAATGATAAATTATTATCATGTGTACAAATTTGTGAATCAATATTTACAAATAAAGCAATTGATATTGAAAATTTGAAGAAAACTTTTGTAAATAAATTTTCAAATGATGGTAAAAATCTCATCAAGCCTGATTTAAAGTATAATTTATTTTTTAATGACTTTAAGGTTGAGGATCATAGTAGTAATGAGTTATTCTATTTACCAGGAAGAGTTCTTAATAGACCGGAAGAGATTAATATTGAAAAAGAAGATGAAATGAATAAAATATCCACTGAATTAGTGTTAAGTATTCATCCAAAAGATGCAGAAGCAAATGATTTATCTAATAATAGTATTATTACTATAAAAGAAGAAAATACTAACTTTGAATTAATTTCTAAGATTGTTACTAATGGTAAAACAGAAGGATTCATAAGATCTACAGACTATTTTGGAAGAATGGTAACTGAATTAGAATCTAGTAATAATCCTGACTTCTCATCAATAGTTCCACGTCTAAATTTTAAAAAAGTAAAAATTTCAAAATAAATTAAAGGAGTATGTATGTCAAAACCAGTTGTAGTTAATGAAGATGATTTTCAAGAAATTGTTGAAAATTCTAAATTACCTGTGCTTGTAGATTTTTGGGCTGAATGGTGTGGTCCATGTAAAATGATAGCCCCAACTATAGATCAGTTAGCCAAAGATTACGATGGTAAAGTTTTATTTGCTAAAGTTGATGTAGATAGTAATCCAAATTTATCAGTTAAGTTCCATGTAAGATCAATCCCTATGTTATTACTTTTCAAAGATGGAAAGCCTGTAGATCAAATTATTGGAGCTGTAGGAAAAGAACATTTTGAAGAGAAAATTAATGCAATAATATAATTATTAAAATAGGGGAGAGAGTAAATTCTGGTGAATTTTCTAGTCTTCAAAACTATGATTGATAATATATCAAGGAGGGTTCGATTCCCTTTCTTTCCCGCCATTTATTAGTTAGGAAATAAAATGAAAATAAAAAATGATATGATTGGTTACCCTATAATAATTCTAGTTATACTTATATCAGGCCTATTAGGCGCTGCAATAAACGGTATATTTGGAATAATTATTTTTATAGTTTTAGCTATACCAGGAACTTTTTTGGTCGACTCATTTTTAGTTGAATAATTAATTCTAAAACCCAAATTCTTTAATAGCTAAATTACCTATATATTTACCAATAACCAAAGATGCTGTAGCACCTGGTGAAGGCGCATTTAATACATGAATAGAGTTATCGGAAGCTTCAATTTTAAAATCATCAATTAAGTCTCCATTTGAAGCGACAGCTTGAGCTCTAACACCTGATCCTCCTGATTGTAAATCATCAGTATTTATTTCAGGTATAAGTTCTCTTAGACTATTTACAAAAACACTTTTTCTAAGTGATCTATTAATTTCCCAAAGACCTGATTTCCAATCATTTTTTAACAACTTCCAAAATCCTCCATATGTAAAAATATCTAGAGCATCTGTAATGGAGATATCTCTTTTTCTATATCCTTCACGCTTAGTAGCTAACACAGCATTTGGACCAGCTTCAACGTAACCTTTCATAGTATTTGTAAAATGAACTCCTAAAAAGGGCAAATCAGGATTTGGAACTGGATAAATCAAGCCTTTAACCAAATATTCTTTAGCTTTCTTTAATGTGTAATATTCTCCTCTAAAAGGGATGATTTTTAAATTAGGTTTTAGTCCAAATAAATTTGCTATTCTATCCGAGTGCAAACCTGCACAATTAATGACTTTTTTAGTTTCAATTTCACCTTTGGTGGTTTTAATTACAATTTTATTATTAATAGATTTTGAGCCAATAACTTCTGTATCTAATAATAATTCACCACCATCATTTTTAAAGTTATTAGCATAAACTTCGGTAACTTTAACATAATTTACAATTCCAGTTTTAGGAGCATAAAGTGATTTTAAAGATTTTACATGCGGTTCAATTTCTTTAGATTCATCACTATCTAAAACTTGTAAACCTTCAACATTATTTTCTGTCCCTCTTTTATATAGATTATCAATTTTTGGCAAATCTGATTCTTTTGAAGCAACAATTAATTTTCCACAAGTCCAAACTGGAATTTCATTCTGTTCGCAAAATTCAGTCATAAGTGCTCTACCTTCTACACAAAATTGAGCCTTAAAAGAACCTGGTTTATAGTAGATTCCTGAATGAATCACCCCAGAATTATGTCCAGACTGTTGTGAAGCAACTGAAGAACTTTTTTCAATCACCATAATCTTAAGATTATGATTTCGCTTTAAAATATCGTTAGCAGTAGCTAATCCTATTATTCCTCCACCAATAATAACTAAATCTAAGTCTTTTTTTAACATAATTAACCTTCTATAAAATTAATGTTTTATAAATCTCTTTTGTGCTTTTTGAAATTAAATCATATGCATTTTTTAAAGCAATATCTAATAACATAGGTTTATTTACTATACTAAAAAATGCATTAATACCTTGAGATGATGAATCTAAATATCCTTCACCAAGTGAACCTGAAATACAAATAACAGGAATCCCTAATTTTTTTGCTCTTTCTGCAACTGCTACTGGTGATTTATTAAACTGAGTTGATTTATCTGTTTGACCTTCACCTACAATAACTAAATCTACCCCTTTAAGTTTAGTGTCATAATTAAGAGAATTTAAAATAATATCAGCTCCGCTAGATAATTTTGCATTAACAAATGCCATTAAACCAGCTCCTAAGCCTCCAGCTGCTCCTGAACCTGGAACATTAAGAATATCTTTATTAAATTGAGTTTTTATTATTTTAGACCAATGTAATAAGTTTGAATCTAGAATCTTTATATCTGAAGGAGAAGCTCCTTTTTGAGGACCAAATATTGCTGAAGCCCCGTGATCTCCACAAAGTGGATTATTAACATCACAAGCAACGTTTACAGTTATATTGTTAATCCTATTATCAAAATCAGATAAATCAATTTTAGAAATTTTATTCAAGTTTGCTCCGTCTGGTTTAACTTCAGTATTATTTTCATCGAGAAGCTTCGCTCCTAATGCTGATATAAAACCTGCACCCCCATCATTTGTAGCACTTCCTCCAATACCAACTATAAAGTTTTTAATACCTGAATCTAAAGCATCTTTAAACAATTCACCTGTTCCAAATGTAGAAGTATTAAGTGCAGACTTTTCATTATTTTTCAATAAAGCCAAACCTGATGCTTTTGCCATTTCAATTACGGCAGTTTTATTATCTCCAAGTTTTCCCCATTCTGAATTTATAATATTACCTATAGGATTTTGAACTTTTTTTGAAATTATTTCTCCATTTGTAACATCTACCATAGTTTGTAATGTTCCATCTCCACCATCAGCAACAGGTACTAATTCAATATTAATATTTTTATTAACCTCCAGTATGCCTTCTTTCATTGCTCTAGCAACTTCAATACCAGTAAGGCTTTCTTTATACTCTTGGGGTGATATTAATATTTTACTTATTTTCATTTTTTCCTTAAATATTAGCGTTAATTATATTTTTTACATCTGAAACAACATATTCAATTTTATCTTCAATATTAGTTATAATATGATCAAAATGTTTAGAATATTCCATTTCAGATGAAAAAGAGTCTAATCTAATTTTAATATCAGACTCAGATTTCATTTCTCTAGCTAACAAACGATTTTTAATAGAAACTATAGATTCTGGCTGTATAAAAATCATTATAAGGTCAGGTAAAATTTTCTTGATTTTTTTTGCACCTTGGACATCAACTCTTAATAAAACATTTTTACCTTCGCTTAAAGGTTTATATATTTGATTTTTAGGAACACCATAGTAATTTTTATATACTTTAGACCATTCTAAAAGTTCATCATTATCTATTAAATTCTTAAATTCATTATTATTTAAAAAAAAATGATGAATTCCTGGTATTTCATTTGAACGTGGTTTTCGGGTAACGGCAGTTATAACATAATGAAAATTTGTATATTCTTTTTTAATAATATCTATTACAGTATCTTTACCTACTGCAGATGGACCAGATATAAGAAAAATTTTTGGTGATTTTAAAATACTCAATTATTCTCCTAAATTTTTCAATGTATCCCAAAATGTTGGATAAGAAACATTAGAAGCTTCTGGGTTATCTATAGAAATATTATTATTTGATACAAGGCTGGCTATTCCCAAAGTCATAGCCAATCTATGATCTCCGTGAGATGAAAAAGTTCCACCATTTAGATTACCTGTACCTGTTATAATCATTCCATCACCTAATTCTTCTATTTTAGCTCCAGCACTCTTCATCCAATTTACAGTTAGAGAAATCCTATCAGATTCTTTATATCTAAGTTCTTTGGCATCAATGATTTTTGTTTCACCTTCAGCAAAAACTGCAGCAAGAGCAATTATTGGTAACTCATCAATTAATAATGGAATTTCAGATCCTGATATAGTTGTTCCCTTGAGATTTGAAGTCTTAATATTCATATCACAAGCTGGTTCACCAGAAAAATCTACTTCATTACTAAAAGTCATATTAGCACCCATCCTTTTAAGAACAGATATAATTCCTGACCTAGTTTCGTTAATTCCAACATTTCTTATATAAATATCTGCATTACCATGAATTGCTCCCGCAACTAACCAGAATGATGCACTTGATATATCACCAGGGATTACTATATCTCTAGCAAATAATTCAGATGATTTGACTTGTATTTCTAAATTACTTTTAGTAATTTTTGCACCCATTGCGGATAAAAGTCTTTCAGTATGATCTCTTGAAACAGCTTTTTCTCGTATTATAATTCCATCCTCAGAGCGTAATCCTGCTAAAATTAAAGCACTTTTAAGTTGAGCACTTGCAACAGGTAAATCATAATTCAAATTTTTCAGCCTACCTCCATTAAACAATATTGGGGCATTATCATTATTATTATTTGCAGAAATATTAGCTCCCATCATAGATAAAGGTTCGATAATTCTTTTCATAGGTCTTTTTCTTATAGAAGAATCTCCATCCATAACTGAAGTAAATTTTCTACCGGCTAAGACTCCAGACATTAACCTTATAGTTGTTCCAGAATTTCCAACAAACAGGGTATCAGTCGGCTCATTTAAAGAATTTATCCCTTTGCCGTATGTATAAACATTATTATTTTCAACTTTAATTTCAACCCCTAAATTTGATAAAACATTAATAGTAGAAAGACAATCCTCGCCCATAAGAAAATTTGAAATCCTTGCTTCACCGTTGGCTATAGAATTAAACATTACAGCTCTATGTGACAAAGATTTATCTGGAGGGATATTGATATCACCTCTTAAGGAATCAAGTGGATTTAAAGTGTATTTCATGATTATCTATATTCTTTTTTCAAAACCATATTTATCTTTATCTAAAGTCTTAGTTTTACTAAAAAAACTTGCAGCTTTTGATCCAATAAATAAACTTAACATATTTTCTTGAGAAGTAGGAACAACATTTTCACTTTTAGAAAAATTAGGGTCAATGTTATTTTTAATCATTAAAGAATCTTCCCAACTTTTATTTATAAATTCAGCAATTTTATCTTCAGAATTATTTTCTAGAAATTTTTCCATAACAACAAGTTCATTTATATATAATTTAATCCATTGAAGAATCATATCATTATTTGTTGATATAGAAGAAAATGATTTTACAGGATCTTTATCAGAAATTTTTGTAAATTCTAAAAATTCATTACCAAAATATCTAAAGATTTCTTTCCATGATGAGCTATTATGAGAGAGATTAATTAAACTTGAGCTTAAAATATAAGGCATAGATTCTACTAAAGCTACATAGCTATCATGTTCACTTAGATCTATGTTTATTCTCATGCCATTAAATTCAGAAATCAACTTATTTGCAAAAGCTGTTGATTTATTTTTTGTACTTAAATATGAAATAACACCCCAGTTGATATTAAGTAAAGTATCGTCTTTAACAAAAGGATAAATTCCTATAACTTCATTATTTGGTAAAAAATTATTTGACCACTCACTAACAGCTCTTTTAGATGAAGAGAAATCAAGAATAGTTGTTTCAGAATTTATAATGTCTTTAATATTTTCTAATATTTCATAAGTTGCTGATGTAGGAACTGCTAGAATTATCAATGATGTATCATGAATACATTCTGCATAACTCTTAGATGCATGAGATATAGAATTTGAATCTTTTGCTTTTTTAGATTGCTTATTATCTAAATCAAAACCTTTAATTAATGTGTTTTTATTATTACTTAATAAATGTTGTCCAACAGCTGAACCAAGGTTTCCTGTTCCAATAATTGAAATAATATGGTCATTAAAATTTGTCATTTTTTCTATCCTCTATTTTAGCAATCTTTGATTTGAAATCTATAAATGTTTTACTATTCATAGTAGATAAATCTAATAAAATTCCTGCAAATCCAAGATCATAAATATATTGTAAATTTTTATGATCAAAATTTATATATTGAATATTTAAAATCCAGTTAGTATGAATACTATTGATAGTATCTTTAATTTTAAATATATCTTCAAGATTATATGAATCTATAGCAATGTCATATATTAAAAAATCAAAATCAAAAGACTCTATAGTGTTTTGTCTTTCTTCATTAATTTTTTCATTAATAATAAGACCAATAGCATTATCATAACTAAATAAGTTAAATTCAACATCTGAGGTTTTATTTATCACAATAAAATCAGTTTTATTTATTTGTTCAATTTGATCTTCTTTAGAAATAAACTTACCAGTATAATTTGATGATTTAGTAGGTTTTTTACTATATATATATGCATCACACTTGAAAATAGCTTCATTATCTATATTATCTGCTTTTCCAAAAATCAATAGTTTATCATTAGGATGATTTGAATTTGAGTTAAAACCAATTCCTGAATTATTTCTTTTTAATATATCTAAAAAGTTTTTCAATTAATTACCTATTCTTGATTTTGTCTTTGATCTTTTAGAAAGTTTTCTAAGTCCTTTAATATAAGCTGAGGTTCAGGGTCAATTTTAGACATTTCTTCTGTATCATAAGATTCTTCTAATCTCTCAACATATTTATTTATTTCATTATGGTCTTCTAAAGCTAAATTCAATGAAGATCTGAACTCTTCTGATCTTTTTGTGATTTTTTCAAAGTTTAATTTTAAGTTTAAAATATTAGATATTTCTTTCATAATAGCTGCAGAAAGAATAGGGTTATGTGTAACTTGTAAATAATGCGGTGTATGACCCCAAATAGATAGGGAAGAAACTTTCAACTTGTCCAATTTTTCACCTATAGCTGAAGTTATTCCAGCTGGACCTTCATATGTAGGAGCTGTGTAAGAAATTTTCTTTAACAAAGGATTAGTTTTATTAGCTGTAGCTGTAAAACTAATTCTAGGTTCTCTAGTATGAGGAACAGAATCAAGTAATGCTCCAACCATAATTACATTCTTTATTTCATAAAACTTAATAACGTCAATAAAATCTTTAACATATGATTTCCAATTCATATCTGGTTCAATACCTTCAAAAATTATAATGTCATTCTTAGCTTTTTTGCGCTTAATAAATGAAAATTTATTTTCAAGCCAATCAATATGCCTAAGATTATTTTTAACATTAGTCACAGTGGGTCTCTTATCAGAATAAATATAATAGGAATCAGAATTTAAGTTATGGGAATGTATTACTTCTAATTGTGAAAGAATTTCTTCAACAGATTTTGTAGCTGATTCTGCAGCATCAGGCCAACCTTCCCAAGAACAAATTAATACAGGGTTATTTAATTCAAGAGATGTAAATTTTTTCAATTTTAATCCTTATTTACTAATAAATGATTTATGTTAAAATAATCTTCTAATTTTTATCATAACTTATATAGGTAAAAAATATACTTTTTTATAGCTAAAAATATACTTTATTGTATTATAAGATACAACGATTTATAAATAATCATTTAAGGATAAAAGTATATGAAAAATCAGCAATGGGTTTTAAAACGAAGACCAAATGGAATACCAAATATAGAAACTGATTTTGAAATGATTTCAACTGAAACTAAAGCTTTAGAATATGGCCAAATATTAGTAGAATCTCAATACTTATCATTGGATCCATATATGAGAGGAAGAATGAATGCAGGAGCATCATATGCAAATCCTGTAGAAATTGGTTCAGTAATGGAAGGAGAAGTAATTGGAAAAGTTATTGAATCCAAATCAAAAAAATTCAAACCAGGAGAATTTATTAATACGAGATTAGGATGGCAAAAATATGGAGTATTAGAAGATGATTCACAAATCAATATAATCAATGTACCTAATAATATACCAATCACATATTCATTAGGGATTTTAGGAATGCCTGGCAGAACTGCATATTTAGGGTTCTTTGATGTTTGTAAACCTAAAGCAGGCGAAACTATAGTTGTTTCTGCTGCTTCTGGAGCAGTAGGATCAATTGTTGGTCAGTTAGCTAAAATAATGGGTTGTAGAGTAATTGGTATTGCTGGAAGTGAAAAAAAAGTTAATTATTGTACAAATGAATTAAATTTTGATATTTGTTTAAATTACAAAACACAAAACATTGATGAAGAATTATCAAAACTAGGTAGTGATTTTGTTGATATGTACTTCGACAATGTAGGCGGAGAAATATCTGATGCAGTAATGAATCACTTATCACTATTTTCTAGAACGGCTATATGCGGACAAATTGCAAATTATAATAATGTTTCTCCTGCTACAGGCCCAAGAATTGCTAGAACATTATTAACCAAGCAATCCACAATGCAAGGATTTATAGTGTTTAATTTTGCTCACAAATATTATGAAGCTAATAAAGCTTTAAAAAACTGGGTACAATCTGGAAAACTCAAATATAAAGAGGATATTAATAAATCTTTTGATGATATACCAATTATTTTCTTAAAATTATTTCAAAGTGAAAATTTTGGAAAGTTAATTGTAGATCTTAGATAATAGTTATTTATCTAGTATTAAAATATATACAAGAAAATTTTAGATTTTTCTATTGAAGACATCCATGTTTAGATTCTTTAGATTATGTATTAATTCTAAGTAAATTTAAAGATTATTATAATAATTAGTTTCTGTATATAATATTTTTAGAATTAACTACTACTGTATGTACTAAAATTAAATACTCAAAAAAAGTATTTAATTTTATCTAAAAACTAAAACATAAAATTATCAATAATGTAATATTAATTTATATACATAAAGATAGTACATAGGAAAAAATATTATGACTTTAGAACCACCCAAGGGAAACTTAGATACTTCAAAAAAATATAAAGCAAAAATCAATACAGAAAAAGGTGAAATAATTATTCATCTATATTCTGATCAAACACCAATTACATGTGAAAACTTTATAAATTTAGCAAAAGATGAATATTATAATGGCACTACCTTTCATAGGGTAATACCAGGCTTTATGGTTCAAGGAGGGGATCCTGATGGAACCGGATCTGGAGGACCAGGTTATCAATTTGAAGACGAATTTGTTTCATCATTAAAACATGACTCTGAAGGTATTTTATCAATGGCTAATGCTGGGCCAGGAACCAACGGATCTCAATTTTTCATTACTCTTGCACCAACTCCACACCTTGATGGGGCACACACTGTATTTGGAAAGGTTATAAGTGGAATGGATGTAGTTCTTAAGATTAGAGAAAGAGATCCAATGAGTGATCCTAATCCTGGAGATCTTATAAATTCAATTGAAATTGAATAAAAATAATATTTAAGTAATTAAAACAGCACCTATAACTATTAATAAAATTCCAAATATTTTAAAATAAGAAACCTGTTCTTTTAAATATACAATTCCTAAAATTGAAGCAAAAACTACTGAAATTTCTCTTAAGGGAGCAACCAAACTTACATAAGATTGCTTATAGGAAAATAAAATCATTGAATAAGCAATTGCACTCATTGCAGATATAAGCAAAATAAATGTAATGTTGTTTGAAAAAATTGTATAAAAATGATAAATTCTTTTATCAATAATAGTTATAGATATAAACCCTCCAATAAATGATGAAAAAGAAAAAACAAAAATTGGATTTATAAGAGAAACAGCAAAATAATCAACAATAGTATAAAAAGATATTGATAAGCCAATAAAAAATGGCAATGCTAAAAATTTTAATTCAGTTTTTTTAATAGATTTGAATGTATTATTGCCAAGGATTAATATTCCAAGTAATACAATTCCGATTCCAAAAATTGCAAAGCTATCTACAGGATCTTTGATATAAAAAATACCAACAATAGGTACTAAAGCAACAGCAGTTCCTCTAGATACAGGATAAACATAACTTAAATCACCATTCTGATAAGCCTTACCTAAAAAGTAAAAATAAAAAATATGAATAAAGCCTGAAGTTAATGAAAGAAAAAATCCTAATTTAGAAAATCCTTCAAAAATAATGAAATATAATCCAAATGGAATAGATAGTAGACCACTAAATAAAGCTAAAAGTTGTAAATTTTCATAGGGAAATTTAGATTTTTTAATGAAAAAATTCCAAAGAGCATGAATAAAAGTAGATATTAAAACAGTAATTATTATTGAAATTGACATTTTAATAAGTATATGGATTTATATACTAAAACTATACATTGATAAGTATTAAAAAGTTAAGGTAAAAATCTTTATAATCTATTTAATAATTATTGTAGACAATTGTAATAATAAATTGTAATAATAAAATGTAATAATAAAATGACAAGGAGCTGAAATGTTTTTAATTAAAAGAAAGTGTTTTACAAGTAGAAAAAACCTTTGGGAAGTTGCATCAATATTGCAAAAAATTTGTAATGAGTATGAAGAAGAGGGAAGAAGTAAAGCTACAATATATGTTTCAGGATTTTCAACACCATCTAATGAATATTCTGTAAGTGCAGAATGGACTTCTGAATCATTAAATGCACTTGATTTTAAAAACGCACCAGATAAAATCAAAGAAAAGTTGTCTTCAGATCTTATGAACTTAGTAGATAAATATGAAATAGAATTCCACGAAGTTGCAACATTAGAGAAATTGAAACAAAGAAATCTATAAAAGAAGCCCTTAAATAAGGGCCTCTCTTATTGCTCAGACCTCTGGGGGTAATAATTTAATTATTTATTAAATAAGATCTTTTAACACATACAATTAAATACCAATATTATGAATTTAGGGATAACTGGAAATATAGGTACAGGAAAATCTACTGTTTTAGCTAGATTAAAACAAATTGGTTTTGAAATTTATAATTTAGATTTAATTGCAAAATCTACTTATAATAAAGATCGTCCTGCATACTTAGAAATAATTTCTGCTTTTGATAATATTCTTGATAGTAAAGATGAAATTGATACTAAAAAACTTTCAAAAATAGTATTTAATAGTAAACCTCATTTAGTTATATTACAAAATATCGTATGGCCTCAAGTAAAGACTTTTATAGCTGAAAAAATAAAGTCTAACAATAAAAATATTGTTTTTGAAGGAGCATTAATAACAGAAGCACATTGGCATAAATTATTAGATCATGTTTGGATTATTGACTCAGATTTTGAGATCGTAAAAAAAAGATTACTAAAACAAAGAAATATTAATGAAAAAGACTATCTAAATATATTAAATAACCAACAAGTTATTGATCAAATGACAAGGATATTAAAAAAAGATAAAATTCCATATTCTATAATTCTAAACAATACTAATAAAAATGATTTAATAAAAATTGTTGATAATAAAATTAATAAAATAAATTAATTATTTCGTAGCTGATATTTGATCATAGATAAACTTTGCTACAGATAAATCTTGTATTGCAATACCAAGGGATTCATAAAGTGTTATATGATTTTTAGATTCTCTTTTTTTATTTTCATAAATTAATGAACCTAATTCATTTACGTTATTCCATGAAATAATTCCCTTTTCTGTTGCTTCCATTAAGGCTTTAGATTCATATTTAGCTTGTTCAAGGTTATCACAGGAAATCAAATCAAATTTTCCAATAGAATCCGATGAAATTTCAGATCTTAGCCAATTATTTCCACCTGCAGCATTAATATGCATACCATTTGTAATCATCTGACTTGGTAAAACTGGTGTAGATGAATTTGTAATTAGACAAACAATATCTGATCCTTCAACAGCATTTTTAATATTTTTATGTGGTTTAATTTCAATATTAACTTCTTTAGACATTTTGCTGGCAAACAGATTTCTTTTATCTTCTGATCTAGAATAGACATTTATATTCTCTAAATCAAAAATTGAAGCTATCGATAAAAGTTGAGATTCTGCTTGAAATCCAGAACCAACAATAGTTAAAGATTTAGAATTAGAATTAGCAAGATATTTAGAAGCTAAGGCAGATGCAGCACCAGTTCTAATTTGACCCAACATATTAGCTTCAATTACTGCTAAAAGACCTTCACCTTCTGTTGAATATAATAATACTACAAAAGTAGCCTTGCCTTGTGACACCACATAACTTTTATGACCAGCTACACCTTTCTCTGGCCATGATGCTGCCATAAAATTCATAGCACCACCACCATAACCCACAGGAAGTCTTTTTCTTGGCATATTGAATGCCTTTCCTGACCCTAAAGCTTTCATCCCTTCATCTAAAAGTTCAACTGTTTTTTTATGAGAAAGTATATTTGTCACTTCTGATTCAGTTATAAATAAAGTCATTATTTTTCCTTAATTATGTTTTTAATATTTTCAATAAATCTATCAACATCATTTTCGTTATTCCAAAGATGAGGAGAAATTCTTAATGAAAATTTACCTCTATTACTGATAAAAACATTATTTTTACTTAAAGAGTCAATAAAACTTCCAGAGATTTCTTTCTCTAATCTAAGACCTAAATAATGTGGAGATCGAAACTTTTCTTGAATTACAGAAATATTTAAATTAGATATATTTTCTATTATCATTTTATTAATCGTTTCAATATGTTTTCTAATATTATTGGTTTTGATTTTTTTTAAAAATTTCAGAGAAGTTTCTAAAATTGGAATTAAATGAATATTTCCACGATGTCCAAAATCAAATCTACTTGCAGATTCAATTAAGTCATTATCATAATTTAATAAATCAGGAAAATTATCTCCTTGAGGCCTATTTTCCATACTCATCCAATTAAACTCTAATGGTTTAGAATTTAATTGATATTTTTTATCAATATATGCAAATCCAAGACTATAGGGACCCAATAACCATTTGTAGGATGAAACAACTAAAACATCAGGTTTGATTTTATTGAGATCTAAGTTTAATATTCCTGCAGATTGTGTTGCATCAATAGCTAATGCAATATCAGAATTATTTATATGATTAGAAATAGATTCTAAATCTATGTAGGCTCCATCTACCCAGTGAGTTTGAGGAATACTTATAAGACCAGTGTTTTCATCAATATTATTAATGATTTCTTTTGTCCAATCATCATCTTTGGGTCTTTTAACATATTTAATTACCCCATTTTGTTTTAAGGCTAATTCTTTCCAAATATAAACGTTAGAAGGAAATTCTTCTTCTAACAATAATATAGTTTTTTTATCTTTTAAATTAAAGTTTTTTGCAAATGTAGCTAAACCATAACTTGATGAAGGTATAAAAAAAATATCACTATCATCACAAAATAATAATTCGGAAGCTAGCTTTCGAACACGTTCAGGTGGATTATAAAAATCTTTAGTATGTATCTTCCAAGCATTAGACTTTAAATCAATTCCTTTATAGCCCGCTTTTGCTGATTCAATAGGTAATAATCCCATAAAAGCAGAATTTAGATATGTAATATCATCGCTTAAATCAAATTTGTCTCTGTAATTTTCTAACATAATAATTATTTTAGACCAAAATATCTAAAATAACTTTTATAATTTGACTTGATAAATATTTAAACTATAAATATAAACTTTTTTTAATATATATAATAAATAAATGACAATATTTAATATTTTAATAATTATTTTTCTATTATTGATACTCTTTGCATTATCTGGGATTTCTATACTGTTTTTTATTAAATTTTCTAAATATTTTTCTGGAATGAAGTTTAAAGAATTTGCGGATGATACGACTATAGGTGTAGAAAATAAAGTAAAAGAATTACTTACAATTAAAGATGATAAATTTACTAAAGATTTAAAAGATGTTAAAGAATTAGTAACTAAACAATATGATACTACTCTTAAAGAAACTCTAAACCTAATAACAACAGGAAACGAATTAAGAAAACAAAATAAGAGTACTGAAGATACTATTAATATTGCCAAAAATGAGTTCAGTAAATTAACTAATGTTTTATCAGGAAGTCAATCCAGAGGCCAATTAGGTGAATTAATGGCTGAAGATATTTTTAGAAGTGCAGGATTTATAAAGGGAGTTCAATATGAAACTCAACAAGTTTTAGATAATGGAACAAGGCCAGATTTTACACTCAAATTACCTGAAGGAAAAGTTATACATATGGACTCAAAGTTTATTTGGGAACATTTCCAACCGTTAATGGATGATGAAGTTGAAAAATCAGATCATCAATCACGTGAAAAAAAGTTTTTTGATACTTTAAGAAAAATTGTTGATGAAGTTGGAGATAAATATATTAATACGCAAGAGAATACTTTAGATAATGTAATTGTGTTTGTACCTAGTGATCATATACTTTCATATATTTACGATAAAAGAATGGATTTAATCCAATATGCACAATCTAAAAAAGTTACTATTACTTCTCCTGGTAATTTACTATTAGTCTTAGGAGTTATAAAAGAATTTATGAAAGTAGTAACAATAGGAGAAAACCAAAGTCAAATAATTGCAATTTTAGAAGATCTCCAAACAGAATGGGATAATTATGTTGAAGAACAAGGCATAATTGAAAGAGCTTTAAAATCAGCTACGACTCATCATAGCAATTTAATGGGAAGAAGAAGAAAAGCACTTGATAAACAATTTAAAGCTGTAAGAGAACTAGAAACACAACTTGATGAAAATCCAGATAAAGCACTAGATGTTTCGTTATTAGAACCGGATATCACTGAAGATAAATTATTAACAATTGAAAATGACACTGAAGATAAATTATTAACAATTGAAAATGACACTGAAGATAAATTATTAACGATTGAAAATGACACTGAAGATAATGAAAAGCAAATGTCCTTCGATAATTAATTTATAATATTCTAGAGTTTTTTTCTACTTCAGGATTTATAAAATTTTCAGGTATATGTCCATTAATTACTCTTACAACTTCTTCCGAAGTTCTTCTTTGCAATTCCTCACCAGAAGATTTTGAAAAAAAAGCGGTATGAGGTGTAATAATAACATTATTATTTTTAAATAATGCGCTTTTAGGATTATCAGATACATCTTCAATAACATCTAATCCAACACCACCAATAATACCTTTAAAAAGAGCATTTGAAGCAGCCTCTTCATCAATAAGGCCTCCTCTTGCACAATTCACCAAAATTGCATTATTTTTCATTTTTTCAAACTCATATTTAGAAAAAAGATGATGAGTATTTTCATTTAATGGAACATGGATTGTTATAAAATCAGATCTGTTTAATAGATCATCGAATGATACAATTTCAACATCATCTATAATTTCTCCAACTTTATGAAATGGATCATATGCAATAGATTTAACTCCTAATGAAGAAATTCTTTTTGAAATAGTTTTTCCTATTCTTCCAAATCCAACAATACCTAAAGTAGATTCACTTAATCTTAAAATAGGTATGTCAAGATTTAAGTCATGCCAACCGCCATTCTTAACTAATGACCAATGATCAAAAACCCTTCTATTAAGAGAAAGAATCAATGATATTGCATGATCAGAAACTTCTTCTAAGCAATAATCAGGAATATTTGTAACGACAATGCCTAATTCAGTACATTTATTTACGTCAATATTATCAACACCAATTCCATACCTTGAAGCAACTTTACAAACTTTAGCTGCTTCTAAAATTTCTGCATCTATTTCTTTAAAACAAAATAAAATAGCATCTGCATCTGCTACTTCTTTAATTAATTCAGTTTTAGAAAAATTATTAGCATCAATAATTTCAATATTATTGTCATTAAGAATATTTTTTTCAATATTTATGTTAGGCCAAACATAATCTGTAATAACTGCTTTATATTTCATAATCATACTTTCTATACTGTAATCTTTTTAAATTGGCATCCCTCAACAAAAAAATCAAAAAATTCACTTTTTGTTTCCAATTCAAGATGATTTACTGTATTTACATACTTCAAAAGTTTTATTCTTAATTTATTTGATAGTAATAGCATTGTTGCACCTTTTAAAGCTGAATTACCTATTTTTTTTATTTTTTCTGTAGGAAAATTCAAAATAAATCCTATATTTTTTGCTCTTTCAATATCAATATAGTTAGCAAAACCACCTGCTAAAAATACTTCATCAATATCATTTACAGTGATTCCAAAATCTTTTATTACTAATGCTTGACCACATACATTAGCAGCTTTAGCTTGAGCTAAATTGGAAACATCTTTTCTAGTAATTTCAACATCATGATTATAATCTAATTTCAAAGTTTCTTGATTATTGCTAAATTTACCTAAATTATTCATAAAATTATTATCTACCATTTCAGATAATAAATCTATTAAACCTGAACCACAAATACCCTTAGGTTCAATATTTCCAATAGTCTCATATATATACTTATCATCTACACAATTAACTTTTTCTATAGCTCCTGAATATCCAGGCATACCATAAGAAATTTCACCCCCTTCAAAAGCTGGGCCAGCAGGGCAAGAGGCTGCTAAAATATTGTTAGAATTACCTAAAACAACTTCTGTATTTGTTCCTATATCTATCAAAATTTTCGTTTTGTTTCCATCAAAAAAATCTGTTGCAATTAATCCAGCTGAAACATCAGAACCAATATGTGATGCTATAAGAGGTGGACTATATATTATAGCTTCAGGATTAATTCTTATTCCTAAATCAATTGCTCTAGAAGATAGTTCTGTAGACTTAGCTTTATTTTCTAAAAATTTAAACTCAGTAACAGATTTATAAGGTTTTACTCCTATTGTTTCTACATCTAGATTAAAAAAAAGATCTCTCATAGTAGAATTACCTACAATTAATATTTCTAATATTTGTTTCCTTCGTATTTTTAATTTTTTAACTAATTCTCCAATTTCAAAATTAATTGAGGAAATTATTGCTTTGTGAAGTTCTCCTTTAAATTTTGTCATATCGTATGAAATTCTATTCATAACATCCGAACCTCCAAAAATTTGAGGGTTTTCAAAAGAAGAAGTAGATAATATTTCAGAAGTTTCTAAATTCACTAAATTTAAAGCTACAGTAGTTGTACCTATATCAATTGCTAGACCAAAAATTTCAGAAGGTTTGGAAAGTAAAATTTTTCTATCATCATTTTCTAATATTACAGAGGTTGAAGTGACCTTATAATTATTATCAATTTCATATCCATTTTCATTATTAAAAGATGTTAATATTTTTCTATCTCTTTTTCTTGGTGTAAATCTCAGATCGTCATTTATATTATTAGTTTTAGCCTGACAAGCTAATCTGAATGGTTTCTTTAAAAATGCTTCTTCTTTTGTTGGTTCCGATAAATTGTCATATCCTTCTGTGATTTCAACAATACATTCATGACAATCCCCAAATCTTCCGCAAGAAGTAGGAACTCTCATTTTAATATCATCTGCATATTCAAAAAGTGTTTTATTTTCTACTAAATCTATTATATTTTTTTCACTTATAAATTTAGTCATTTTTTATATGTTTATCGACATTCCAAGCTGGTCTATAATCTAATTTATCTGAACCTGTACATATAGCTAATTCTTGTTCATCATTTTGAAAATATTGATTTTTACATTGAAAATTAGCAGTACATTCACTTTTTGCATTTTTATAAGGGCATCTATACTTACTAATTTCATCAGCATTGAATGAAATATCTTTATATATATCAAAAAGACGAGTTAAACTTTTTTCTAGACTTTTTTTATTATTCGAAGATGAATTATCATTAAGCATATTAAATTTAACTTTTTAATTCTTTTAATAGAGAAACTTGTTCCTTAGCTTTATCAACTGCATCTACAGCACTTTCACCATAAGCATCAGCACCCATTTCATCAGCAAATTCTTGTGTAACAGGAGCTCCTCCAACCATCAATCTAACTTCTTCCCTTAAACCAACATCTTCAAAATGTTGAATTGTTCTTCCCATATTTGGCATTGTAGTTGTGAGTAGGGCAGACATACCAATAATTTCTGGTTCATATTCTGCATAACCATCTTCAAAATCTTCAGGAGAGGTATCAACACCTAAATCATGAACAGTAAAACCAGCACCTCTTAACATCATGATACAAAGATTTTTTCCAATATCATGTAAATCACCCTTAACAGTACCCATTAAAATGGTTCCAAGTGGTTCAATTCCAGATTCAGATAATATAGGTTCCAAATGAGCCATTCCAGCTTTCATAGCCCTAGCTGATATTAAAACTTCTGGTACAAAAATTATATTATCTCTAAATTTAACTCCTACAATTGACATTCCATTAAGTAAACCATCGTCAAGAATTTCATTAGCAGTAATACCATTCTCTAAATATTCTTTAGTTAATTTATCTACAGTTTGATTATCACCTTGAATAAGTGCAAATGAGATTTCTTGCATAGCAAGCGAAGTTTTTGCGATAGAATCACCAATATGTTTCTTTTCACTTTCTTTGGTTACCCACTCAAATTCTTTTAATAATCCTTCATGTTCAAACATAAAATACCTTTATATTAAATTATAAATAAATCTACAATTAGTTTATCATCAATTATTTTTTTTGAGTTTCCTCTAACCATTCCGTAATTCCTTCTGTTATAGCTATTAAATTTTCAGATTTAGTCTTAAGAGGAATTGCACATTCAGGAGCAATTAATTGAACACCAGCATTTAAACAATCAAAAACTTCTTTTTTTACATCTTCAACATCTTTTGAGTATAAAGTTTCAGGATTATTAATATTCCCAACAAGTGCAATTTTATTATCTACAGCATTCATAGCTTCCTGGGGTGAATTTTTTGAATCAAAATGAAAAGCATGTAATCCTGTTTCAGCAATAAAAGGCATTCTATCAACTGTTCTGCCACATATGTGTAAAATAATTGGAACTGAAAATTTCTCGGCCATTTCAGTATGAATATCTTGTAAAAATTTTTGATAATATTGACCTGAAACTAAATCTCCAGTGGCATGATCGGGAACTGTAAGCACATCAGCACCTGCATCAATTTGTGCTTCTCCAAACAGATAAGTAATTTCTAAAAGTTTATTTAATGCTTCAATAGTGTCGCTCGGATTGTCAACCGTTCCTAAAAGAAAAGATTCTACCCCAAAGACATGGTAAGCTAATGTCCATGGTCCCATAGTTTTTCCTATTATAGGAACATCACTACCAAATTCAGATCTTAAAATCCTAATTGAGTCTAAAATAACTTTTACATCAGGATGATCAAGAAAATTAGAAGGAACTTTAACATCAGAAGCATTTTTCCAAATTGGATTATTCATTCTAACTGTTGGCCAATTATCTTTTTGTTCCCATTGCATTTCACAACCGATTGCACTAGATTCTTGAATTATAGAAAAATAAGGAGCAATAGCATCAAAGCCAAATTCTGTTATTTCCGTTCCTGCTAACCTAGCATTAAGTTCTGCTGATCTACAAGCTTCAGGAAATGGAGCGTCAACAAGATCCATCATTTCTACAGTTGCAACTGAAGTTGGATTAGCTACAGGAGGTCTATCTACTGGCTGCCTATTTAGAGCTGCTAAAACTCTTTGTTTTTTAGTCATAGTATTCATAATTACTCCTTTAGGATTGTGCAAAACCAAGTGTTTGAGTTGTCATTTGACCAGCTTGTTCAGAGGCATTTAACATATTTTCTACAGCACTAACATTTCTGGCATAAGGTAGTAAAACTCTTACATATTCATCATGTGCTTTTTTATCTGGAAAATAAAAACTATCTATGTCATTTTTTATACATTCACCATATTTTACAAATCCTCCTACTACTGCTCTAATTCTCAAAATAGGTTTATCATGAATTCCACTTGCAGAAACTTTGTATATAAATTTATCATTTTCAAGAGATCCTGAAATATTAAAAACAAGTTTACTTTTATTATCTTTTGCTGAAACTTCACCAGTTGCTGGTCTTGTAGAAGGATGCATTTCTACTGATTTAACAAATAAAAATTTTAAAGGTCTAGGAATTAATGAACCTTTAGGGATAGAAAGCTTAAAATCTTCATCAACTGAATTTAAACCTCCAAATTCCACCATTTTATCTCTTATAACATTTAATCTTTTGCTGACTCCATCTTTTTTACTATATGACCAAATTGTCAAGATATCATTTTTGACAAATAGGCCAACACTAATATTATGAAAGTTTGGATCCATTGATACTAATTCAAGGCATTTACCAAATTTTTTAGCTACATCAGATACGTTCATTATGACTCCTTATAATTTCAAAAAATGATTTTATATGGCTTTCTGTTGTACCACAGCAACCACCTAAGAAATTTATATTTAAATCTATTAATTTTTTATAATTATTTACCATAAAATCTGGAGATTCTGGATAAATTATATCCTTTTTCTTAATAATTGGAATACCTGCATTTGCTTGGATTAATAAAGGAGAGTTTGTATTTTCTCTAAAAATCTTAGAAATTTCCAACATTCTGTCAGATCCATTCCCACAATTTGCTCCTACTACGTCAGCTCCTGCTGAATATAAAAGATCTAAGCTTTTATCAGGTTCTAAACCAAACATAGAAAAATATCCTCTTGGTCCTTTATCGTAAACCAATGAAGTCAGTACTAATAAGTCAAAATTTTCTCTAGCAACTTTAACTGCTAATAAAGTTTCTTCTGTAGCAATCTGAGTTTCTATTAGAAATCCATCTACACCACCTGCATGTAAACCTTTCATTTGCTCTAATAAACGTTCATACATTTCATTTTCTGTAACATCTCCTAATGGTTCAATAAACTCTCCAGTTGGCCCAATGGATCCAAAAACATATTTGTTGGAATGCAATTCAGCTGCAGATTTTGCAAGATTAGCTGCTATTTTATTAATTTCAAAAACCTTATTTTCTAAACCGTAATGTTTTAATCTATAATAATTACCTCCAAATGTATTAGTTAAGGTGATATCACTTCCATTTGAATAATAAGTATTAGCCATTTCTTTTATAACTAATGGATTTTCAATATTCATTAACTCAGGACACCCACCTGGTTCAAGGCCATTATTTTGTAGATATGTTCCAGTAGCACCATCCATTAAAAAAATTTTTCCTTTTAGAGCATCTGAAAGAATAAGTTTTGAATTGTTATTTAATTTGTGAACCATGAATCTATTGAACCTGGTGTAGCCTTTCTATTTCCTTCATCATGTATTTTTTTAATTTTATTAATAAATGATTTAGGTATGTTTGAATCAAAAATATTTATAATTTCTTGCGGTGATTTTTCAGTTACAATAATCTCACCCCAATCCCAAGCATCTAAATACTCCCCTGTAGTTATTGAACCATCATGCATAGCAACAGCATCTATAGCTTGTTGAAAAAACAAACTAAAAGGGTATGAGGCGTCATCACCTTGAGAATCAGTGAATTTTAATTGAGTAGGAATTTCTTTCCAGTATAAAATTTTGTATGAAGACATATGAATACTTATTTAATAGTAATAAGAATATTATAATAGATATTTAAATGGAGATAATTAGTTTATGAGTAAATATGAGTAAATATGAGTAAAATTGTAATTGTTGATGACGAACCGCAGGTCATTTCCTATGAATCAGCTTTATTTGAAGATTTAAAAGAAGTTAGTATTTATAAATCAAGACCTAAAGATACAAAAGACATAATAGCAAGGCTCTATAAAACACATACTGTTGTTATAACTAAAGCAACTACTATAATTAATAATAATATTATTGAAAATCTACCTGAATTAAGGCATATAGCAGTTTTTGGAACAGCATTAGATCATATTGACCTAGACGCTGCAAAAAGAAATAATATTATTGTAACTTCGATTCCTAACATACTCACAAATGCAGTTGCTGAGCATGCTATTTCACTAATGATGTCATTGAATAAAAAAATACCTGAATTAGATAGAAGAATTAGATCTAATGAATGGCCATCTATTGAAACTGAACTTTTAGAAGGAAAAACTTTAGGAGTTATAGGTTCGGGAGTTATAGGAGAAAAAGTAGCAAGAATTGGTTTTAATTTAGGAATGAAAATAATTAAATCCTGTGATGAGATTAGATAAAATAAGGGCAATAAGTTTTGAAGAATTTGCTAAAGTTTCTGAATTGGAATATTTATTAGAACATTCAGATGTTGTTACAATACATACCAGAGTTACTGATAATAATAAATATTTATTAGACAAGTCAGAGATATCTCTTATGAAAAATAATGCATTACTAATTAATACCGCTCGAGGAAAGTTAGTAAATGAAAATGTATTATATAACGCTATAGTTAGTGGAAAAATAGGAGGAGCAGCTTTAGATGTTTTTGAAACTGAACCTATTCCTGAAGAAAATAAATTAAGAGAACTGCATAATGTAATACTTACTTCTCATAATGCTGCAAATGCTACAGGAATTGTACAAGAAAGTATAAAAAAACTTATTGAAAATATAAAAAATAATTTATAAAGGAATAATTATGAGAGTTGGATTTATTGGACTTGGAAATATGGGGCAAGGTATGGCAGATAACCTTTTATCAAATGGTGCAGAATTAAGTGTTTTTACTAGAAATAAAGACAAAATTTCAGCAATGGAAAATAAAGGAGCCAAAGGTTGCTATGATTTAAAAGATTTAGTTGATAATAGTGATTTGATTTTAATTTGCCTTCCTGATGCAAAGACTTCTTTAGATTTGATAACAGGCGATAATGGTATTTTCTCTTTTGCTAACGAAGCAAAAATTATAGTAGATCACTCAACTGTTGATCTTGCAACATCAAAAAATTGTTCCAAATATGTTTCATCAAAAGGCTCTACTTTTTTAGATGCCCCCATTTCTGGTGGACCAGTGGGAGCTAAAGATGGAACATTATCTATAATGGTTGGTGGAGATAAAGACAGTTTCAAAAAATCAAAACCTATTTTTGAAATGATGGGAACAACAATAAAATATATGGGAGAATCAGGTACTGGTACTTCAATGAAATCAATAAATCAATTACTGACAGCTGTCCATGTAACTGCTGCAGCAGAAGCATTATCTCTTACCAATGCAGCTAATATTGAAATTGATTCAGCAATGGAAATTTTAATGGTAAGTTTTGGATTTTCTAAAATGCTTGAAGTTTGCGCCCCTGTAATTAGAGATAGAAAATTTGAAAATACTCAAGTTCCAGCAAGAAATTTACATAAAGATATAGGTATTGTTGTTCAAATGGGTAAAGATCTTTCAATGAATCTTCCGTTAATTGAAGCTTCAAAAAAACTATATGATGAAATGAAATATCAAGGTAAAGAAATGGATCACGTGGCTGGCATTATTCAAATAATTGAACAAGGTAAATAAGGAATAAAAATTGAAAAATTATAATATAGCAGTTATACCGGGTGACGGAATAGGTGTGGAAGTAGTTGATAGTGCTTTAATGGTACTAAAACATTTATGTAAAAATAAAGATTTCAGTTTAAATTTCACAAATTTTGATTGGAGTTCTGAATATTATTTTAAACATGGAGTTATGATGCCAAATGATGGTATCAAGCAGCTTGAAAAATTTGACGGAATATTTTTAGGTGCTGTTGGTCATCCCGATATTCAAGATCATGTTACTTTAAATGGGTTACTTTTACCTATAAGAAGAGCTTTTGATCAATATGCATGTGTGAGACCATCTGTACTTTACCCAGGAGTAGAAACACCTATTAAGGGTTTAAATCCGTATGATGTAGATTTTATTGTAGTAAGAGAAAACACAGAAGGAGAATATGCAAATGTTGGAGGGTTTCAATATGAAAACTTTCCTAATGAAGTAGCAATTCAAAGTGCCGTTTTCACTAGAAAAGGATGTGAACGAGTAATCAGATATGCTTTTGAAATAGCTATTAAAAGAAATAAAAAAAACCATGTGACTTCTATTACAAAATCAAATGCTCAAGGATATTCAATGACATTATGGGATAGATGTTTTGAGGATATTAAAAAGGAATATCCTCAAATAACTACAAATTCTTTACTTATAGATGCTGCTTGTATGGACTTTATAAGAAAACCAAAAGAATTTGATGTTGTTGTGGCTAGCAATTTATTTGGAGATATCCTTACAGATATAGGGGCTATAATTACTGGATCCATGGGGCTTGCTTCAAGCGGTAATATTGATCCTTCAAAAAATAAACCATCAATGTTTGAACCTACTCATGGTTCTGCTCCTGATATTGTTGGTAAAGAAATTTCTAATCCTATGGCTCAAATTTTAACAGCAGGTATTATGCTTACTCATTTAGGGGAAGAAAAGGCTGGTTTAGAATTAGAAAATGCTGTAAAAAAAGTCATTGAAATTGGTGAGACATTAACTCCAGATTTAGGTGGAAATTCTAAAACTAATGAAGTAACTGAAGCTATCATCTTTAATTTATGATTAAAGGTATAATTTTTGATCTTGATGATACATTAACTATTCATGATGAATTATACGATACTAATTACTTAAAAGTTATAGATAAATTTTTACCCGATTCTAGAATAGATTCTGTAAAAACACTTAATATTATTATTAATACCATACATAAAATAGGAACTCAAAAATTATTTTCAAATTATATTGAAACTAAATTTGGAGGAAGAGATATATTGTGGGGTGATTGTGGCGGTAAAGGAGTCATTGGTGAGTATCTAAATGAAAGATATTTTAGATTTAGAAAAGAAATATGGAAAGAAGTTTTTAAAAACCTTGGTGTAGAAATATCAAATGAAGATATTTTGAAAATCATAGATTATTATGTATATTCTATGTGGGAAGGAATTAAATTATTTGATGATGTTATTCCAACATTACAACATCTAAAAAATATTAAATTAGGAATACTTACAAACGGAATGATTTTACATCAAAGACGAAAAATGGCAAAATCAGGAATTTTAAATTTTTTTTCAAATCAAAACAGAAAAATCTTAACATCAAGTGAAAGTATGTTTGGAAAGCCAAACAATAAACCTTTTAAAATTATGTTAGAAAAATTAAACCTCTCAAATAATGAAGTTCTAATGGTTGGAGATAATCTTGAATCAGATATTCTAGGTGCTAATAAATTGGGAATAACTTCTGTTTTAGTAAATCGAAGAAAAAAAATATATATAAATAACCAAGTTAAGCCAAATTATGAAATCAATAATCTAAAACAAATTTTAGATCTAATTTCTTAAAATTCTAAGCTTTTAAGAAATCAAAATCACAACCTTCTTCAGCTTGTAAAATATGATTATTATAAATAAATCCATAACCTCTTTTATAATCAGTGATTTCATAAGTAAAATTTGATTTTTTCTTCCTTCTTGATAAAGTCTCTTCATCAACAAGTAAATCCAACGATTTATTTTTAATAGAAACAGCTATTAAATCTCCTGTCTCTACTAAAGAAAGAGGGCCGCCTATATATGATTCTGGACTAACATGAAGAATGATCGTCCCAAAAGCTGTACCGCTCATTCTAGCATCCGAAATTCTAACAATATCACGTATTCCTTTATCTAATAATTTCTTAGGAATAGGAAGAAAGCCTGATTCAGGCATACCTTGGCCACCTACTGGTCCATTATTTCTTAAAATTAATACTGTGTTTTCATCTACATCTAAATCAGGATTATCAATATTATCTGAAAGATCTTGTGCTGTATTATAAACAAGTGCTTTTCCTGTATGTTCATAAAATTTTTTACTTGCAGCTGCAACTTTTATGACTGCTCCGTTTGGAGCTAAACTACCTTTTAAAATAGCTATACTTCCAACTTTATTAATAGGATTTAATTTAGTTCTAATTACATCTTCATTATAAATTTCTGCATTTGAAATGATGTTCGATAATTTTTTACCTGATACAGTTTTTACATTTTTATATATTAAGTCTTCAATATTTTTTAATAGTCCAGAAATACCACCAGCATAATGCAAATCTTCCATTAACTTTTCACCTGCTGGTTTTAAATTCGCTATAACAGGAGTTTTATCAGAAATTGAATTAAAGTCATTAAGTGAAAGTTTTACATCAGTTCTACCTGCTATTGCTAACAAATGGATAATAGCGTTAGTTGCACCTCCAAAAGACATCAATGTCGTAATTCCATTGTAGAAAGTTTCCTTAGTGAGGAATTCTTTGAATTTTATATTTTCTCTTACCATTTGAACGATTCGTTGGCCAGTATTATTAGATAAAGTTAGTCTTCTAGAATCAACAGCAGGTAAAGTTGCTGCACCTTCTAAAGTAAGACCCATGGCTTCAGAAATAGCTGACATAGTAGAAGCAGTTCCAGCTACCATACAATGTCCAGCGGATCTATAAATCCCCTCTTCCATAGAATCATAATCTGATTGAGTGATATTTCCAGCTCTCAGTTCAGTCCAATATCGCCTACAGTCAGTACAAGATCCTAACTCTTGTCCTCTCCAGTCACCTCTTAAAGATGGTCCTCCTGGAAGTAAAATTGTAGGAATATTTGCTGAAGCTGCTCCCATAATCATAGCTGGAGTAGTTTTATCACAACCAGATAACAAAACAACTCCATCAATTGGTAGTCCTTTTATCATTTCTTCTACATCTATAGACATTTGATTTCTAAGATACATAGAAGTTGGAGAGAGAAAAAACTCTCCCAATGAAATCACTGGAAATTCTATAGGAGTACCACCTGCAACCAATATTCCTTTTTTAACATGTTCTGCTAGAGTTCTTAGATGAGAATTACAGTGTACAGCTTCTGAAAAACTGTTAGCTATACCAATAATTGGCCTGTCTTTAATTAAATTATCAGGCCAACCTTGAGCTTTCATACCAGATCTATGTAAAAAACCTTCTAAATTTTTTTTACCAAACCATTTTTCACTTTTTAATTTATTTGTCATTTATTTGTCATAGTATATTTATTTTTCTTAATTTTAACAGATTTTATAAAGAATTAATCAAATTAAGTAATTCATTAAAAAATTAATATAGTCTAATATAAATTGAGATCCTAATAATATATGAATATTAAATCAGTTACAGAAAAATTTAATAGTGATGAATTTCTTTTACGTTTGAATAAAGAAAAAATACTATCAATAGACACAGAATTCGTAAGAGAAAAAACTTTTTTTCCAATTTTGTCTTTAATTCAAATAGCCATTGATAATGTAGTTTATTTATTTGATTTTAAAGAAAAAAATAATCAATACAATTTTCTAAGAAAAATATTATCAAACAAAAAATATCTAAAAATATTTCATGACTGTGAGCAGGATATTGAAATTTTAAATTATAATTTTTCAATCAATATAAGTAATGTTTTTGATACTCAATTAGGAAATGCATTTACTGATATAGAACATCATATTAGTTACAAAAATTTAGCTAAAAAAATAATAGGTGTTGAAATTGATAAAAAGGAACAGAAATCAAATTGGTTAAAAAGACCATTTAGTTCACAACAGATAAACTATGCTGCAAAAGATGTAATTTATTTAGAAAAGATTTATTCAGTATTAAAAACTAAACTAATAAAAGAAAATAAATTTGAATGGTACAAAGAAGAGATGCAAAATGTCATTTTAAATATTTCATATAAAAACAATTCAAAAAATGCATGGGAAAAAATTAAATTAAATGATAAAAGTAAATTAGATTTAGACTTATTAAAAAAAATATGTCAGTTTAGAGAAGAAAAATCACAAAATAGAAATATACCGAAATCTTGGTTTTTGAGAGATAAGGATATTATAAAAATTTGTTGTGAAGAATATATTAATATTGATATTTTCAAAAAAACAAATTTTCTTGAAAATAAATATTTTTATGAAAAAGATTATATTGAAATTTTCAATAAGTTTAAATTACATAAAAAAAAGAAGATAAATAAAGTCTTTGAAAGGGTAAATGTAAAAAGACAACAAGAAATTTTAAAGAAAATCTCAACAGAACATAATATTTCAGAAACGCTAATTGCTAATAAAAAAGAATTAGAAAAAAAAATTTCTAATACAAAAAAACATAACGTTATAGGTTGGAGGAAGCAATTTATTGAAACTATAATACAAGAGACAAATAGAAATAAAATATCGTAAAATAAATTTAAATAATTAAAATAAATGAATACACCAAAAACTGCAGACGAATTAAGACAAAGCTTTCTCAATTTTTTTGAATCAAAAAATCATTTAATTTTACCTTCTTCTTCCTTAATTCCATCAGGAGATCCAACATTATTGTTGACAAATTCTGGTATGGCACAATTCAAATCATATTTTTCAGGAGAAAAAAAACCACCTAATAAGCGAATTACTACAGCACAAAAATGTTTCAGAACTACGGATATTGAAGAAGTTGGCGATGACACTCATCTTACTCTTTTTGAAATGTTAGGTAATTTTAGTTTTGGTGATTACTTTAAAAAGGAAGCTTGTGAATGGGCTCTAGAATTTATGACAGATGTTTTAAAATTTGATGTAAATAGAATCTTTTTCACTATCTATAATGACGATGAGGAAACAAAAAAAATATGGCAAAATCTAGGTATTCCGGAGAAATATATTTATAAATTTGGAAATGAAGACAATTGGTGGGGTCCAGCTGGGGATGAAGGACCATGTGGACCATGTTCTGAGCTACATTACTATACAGGTGATCTTAACAATATGGATTTCGAAAATAAAGATTGGGGACCTAATATACATGACGATTTTATAGAATTATATAATTTAGTATTTACTCAATTTTATAGAGACTTAGATGGTAATGATACTAAACTACCATCCAACAATATAGATACAGGCATGGGACTTGAAAGAACTATTTCTGTATTAAATAAAGTGAATAGTGCATATGAAACTGATATTTTTGAAGATCACTTAAAAGAAATTAATAAATTAGTTTCAAAAAATATTAATAATAGTGATAAATATAAAAGAATTATAGCTGAACATGGAAGATCAGCTTCATTTCTAATTGCTGATGGTGTATTACCAGAAAATACAGGAAGAGGGTATGTATTAAGAAGATTAATAAGAAGAGCAATGGTAACTGCAAAAAAATTAAAATTAGAATATCCGATATTATCACCAATAGCAGTCGTGACTTCAGAAAAATTGAGCCACACTTATCCTGAATTAAAAGAAAAATTAGATTTTATAATATCAGTTTTAAATAAAGAAGAACAAAATTTTAACAAAACTTTAAATTATGGAACTCAAGTTTTATCAGAACTAATTAGAAAAAGAAATAAATCATTTAAATTCATAGATTCATCAAAAGATGCTTTAGATACAGCTAATGATATATTCAAGAAATTAGATCAAAAAGAAGACTCAAATATTTTAACTGGTTTTGAAGCATTTAATCTTTATGATACTTATGGATTTCCAATAGAGATTACAAATGAATTATGCCAAGAAGCAGGAATAGATGTAGATATAAATTCATTTAAAAAAATTATGGAAAACCAAAAAAATATTTCAAAAAAATCCTCTCAAATCAAAAATAATCAAGATCAAAAGATATATTCATCACTTAATCTAAATCCAACAGAATTTACTGGTTATGTTTCACTTGAATCAGATTCTAAAATATTAGGATTAATTAAAAATGGTAAAAATGTAAAAGAAGTTAAAAATAATGATTTATTTGAATTAATTATTGATAAAAGTCCATTTTATGCAGAAAAGGGAGGACAAATTGGAGATTCAGGCTTAGGAATAAATGACAAAACTCAAGTAGAAATTTTAGACACGATCTCTCCTTATGGAGGTGTTTTTATACACAAAGCTAAGCTTATAAAAGGAATTGTAACTCTGGGTAATATACTAAACTTTAATGTTGATAAAAACAGGAGAGAGAAAATTCGAAGAAATCATACTGCTACTCATCTGGTTCATGCAGCTTTAAGAGAAATAGTCGGTACGCATGTTAGACAATCTGGCTCTTTAGTTCATCATGACTATCTTAGGTTTGATTTTACAAGCTTAGAAGCTTTAGACAGAGAAACAATAAAAAAAATAGAAGATAGAGTTAACCTATCTGTGAGAGAAAACTTAGATGTTGAAGTTTATTTAACAACATATAACAAAGCTATAGAAGAAGGAGCTTTGGCATTTTTTGATGAAAAATATGAACATGAAGTACGAACTATAAAAATTGATGCTCCATGGAGCTTTGAACTTTGCGGTGGCACACATATGTCTAAAACAGGAGGAATAGGATTATTTAAAATATTATCTGAAAATGGAATAGGTTCAGGTAACAGAAGGATTTTTGCTACAACTGGAGTAGGAACTGAAAGTTTAGTTGATGAAAATTTCTATATATTAAACTCTATTATGAAAACACTTAGTACTAACAATAATGAAGTTATTGATAAATTTACAACTCTTTATGAACAGTCTAAACAACAACAAAAAGAAATAGAAAATCTTCAATTAGAATTAACAAATCAATCTTTAGGCACAAATAATAATAATTCAAATCAAGAATTTTCTTTATCCAATACTAAGATTTCATGCTCTAAGGTAACTGCATCAAATATAGGATCACTTAGAAAAGCAGGAGACTTACAAAGAACAAAAATTGGTAAAGGTATTGTTATTTTAGGTTCAATAATAGATAAAAAAGGATCAATAATCATAATGGCTACTGATGATAATCCAATTGATGCTAATCATATAGCAAAGATTATTGCTGAAGAAGCTAATGGTGGAGGTGGGGGGAATAAATTTTCAGCTCAAGTAGGAATAAAAAATATTACAGAATTTGATAATTTTTTTAAAAACCCAAAAGAAATTTTGAAAAAGCATATTAAATAAATGAATATAATTGCACTAGATATAGGTGAAAAAAGAACTGGTGTAGCAATTTCTAATAATATATCAACAATGTGTACACCTTTAAAGTATATTAAATCAGAAGATTTAGAATTTCTTATGAGTGAATTAACTATTATTATTGACCAAAATGATATTAATAAAATAATAATAGGTTTACCAAAGCTATTAAGTGGCAAAGAAGGATTAAGAGCAAAGTTTTCTAGATATATATCAAAAAAAATTAAACAAAAGTTTTTAAATTTAGAAATAATTCTTTGGGATGAAAGATTAACAACAAAAGAAGCAGAGAAATATTTAATTGAATCAGGTATAAAAAAATCTAAAATCAAAGAAAAAATTGACTCAGAATCCGCAGTAATAATACTTGAAAATTATTTAAATACCAGAAGGCTAAAATGAAAGAAATTGGAATTATTGGTAACCCTTTAGGACATACTTTATCACCTAAAATACACGAATCTGCATTTAAAGAGCTAAATCTTAATATAACTTTTAAAATTTGGGACACAAAAAAAGAAGATCTTGAAAATCGAATATTTAGTCTTAGAGATAAGAATATATTAGGATCTTGCGTAACTTTACCCTATAAGCAAAATGTTATTAAGTTTTTAGATGATATTGATGAAACAGCGGAAGAAATGAACGCCGTTAATTGGATTGTTAATAATCATGGAAAATTAAAAGGTTATAACACTGATTGGAAAGGTTTTTCAAAAAGTATTTTTTATCATAATAAAGAAATTAAAAATAAAAATTGTTTAGTACTGGGAGCAGGAGGTTCTTCTAAGGCAATATGTTTATCAATTATTAGAGAAAATGCAAAATCTTTATATATTTATAATAGAACTTATGAAAAAGCTAAGAGTTTAATAAACTCTTTTACTAAATATAAAAAAAATATAGAAATAATTGATGAAGAAAAATTAAACTCTAAATCATTTATTGATAAATTTGATTTGATTGTTAACACTACTTCTCTAGGAATGCAAGGAGGACCTAACCCTAAGAAATCTCCAATAAATACTGATATCATAAATAAGAATGCATTATGTTATGACTTAGTATATTCACCAACTATTACTCCTTTTTTAGAAGGAGCTATAAAAAATAGTATTGAACAAATTGGAGGATTAACTATGTTAGTTTTTCAAGCGGCTATTGGATTTGAACTAGTAACAAATGAAAAAGCTCCATTAAAAAAAATGCTTGAATCAGTAGGTATAATAAATAATTAAAATAACAAAATAATGACTAAATTTAGATTTTTAACAGCGGGAGAATCTCATGGAAAAGGATTAAATGTAATTCTTGAAGGTATACCTTCAAATTTATCCATAAGTGAAGATTATATAGAAAAAGATATGTCTAGACGCCAAAAAGGATATGGATCAGGCGGAAGGATGAAAATAGAGAAAGATAGAGCTGAGATAAAATCTGGTGTACGTCATGGTAAAACTTTAGGATCTCCTATTTCTTTATGGATAGAAAATAAAGATTGGAAAAATTGGTTAATACCAATGTCTATAGAAGAAGTCAGCGAAGATGAAGATATAAAAAGGCAAACAAAAATTGTTCCAGGACATGCTGATTTTCCAGGAACTTTAAAATTTAATCATAAAGATGTAAGAAATGTCTTAGAAAGAGCCAGTGCTAGAGAAACTGCTGCAAGAGTTGCTGCAGCTTCAATTTGTAAAAAATTTCTGTTCGAACTAGGAATAAATATTAAATCATGGGTTAAATCTGTAGGTTGGGAAAAATCAAGCTTATCAGATATTAATTTAATTGATTGGAATTTTGTAGAAAATTCAGAAGTTAGAGCTTCATCTTCTGAAGAGGATGAAAAGTTTAAAAAGGTGATTGATCTTGCTAAAAAAGAGAGAACTACAATTGGTGGTGTTTTTCAAGTAATAGCCACAGGTGTACCTTTAGGCTTAGGAAGCCATACACAATGGGATAAAAAACTTGATGGAAAAATTGCACAATCAATGATTTCTATAAATGCAGTTAAAGGTATAGAAATTGGTAATGGTTTTGGGAATACTGAAAAATTTGGAAATCAAATACAAGATGTTATTGTACCTGATATGGATGATATAAGAAATTTTTCACAAAAAACAAATCATGCAGGTGGAATTGAAGGTGGAATGTCTAATGGAAATCCTATTATTGTTAATGTTTCAATTAAGCCAATAGCGACTATGACAAAACCTTTGCCTTCTGTTGATATTATGACCGGAGAAGTTGTAGAAGCAGCATATAACAGATCAGATATTTGCCAAGTTAGTAGAGCGTGTCCAGTAGGTGAAGCAATGCTTGCCATGACTGTTACACAGGAAATCCTTGAAAAATTTGGTGGAGATAGTCTTCAAGAAATCAAACGTAACTATTCTTCTTATATTAAGACATTTAAAGAATATGGCATCCAAAAATAATTACAGAAATATTTTTTTAATAGGATTTTCCGGTTCAGGTAAAAGTGTAATTGGGAAAAAATTAGCCAATGAACTAAATTTACGATATATAGATACTGACAGAGAAATAGAATTATTAGAAAAAAAAGAAATTCATCAAATTATAGAAAAAAAAGGAGAACTCTTTTTTAGAAATCTAGAAAAAAAAATATTAAAGAATATAAATTTTAATATTTCACACATAATTTCAACAGGAGGAGGAATCGCCACTCTAAAAGAAAATATAGAGACAATGAATAAAAATGGAATAATAATTTGGTTAAACGCCTCATTAGAAACTGTCAAAGATAGATTAATAGGATCTAAAGAAATAAGGCCACTTTTAGGAAAAAATATAGATAATAATAATATTGTAGAGTTATATAAAGATAGAATTGAAAATTATAGCCTTGCAAATATTAAAATTGAAACAGACAATAAAACAATTAATAAAATAGTAAAAGAAATATTAGATAAATTAGATGAATGATAAATACTTAGCCTCACAGGTAAATACATCTCAATATAATTATAGAGTTATAGTAGGTAAATCTATACTAAATGAATTGGGAAAAGAGCTTAATTCAGCAGGTCTAGCGAATAAAAAATGCTTTCTCATAGCAGATAAAGTCATGTTTCCTAAAAATATAAAATTTATTCACGAATCTTTAGAATCCCAAGGATATATAACAAACTCTTTCTCAACAGATTTTTCAGAATCTTTAAAAAATTACCAAACAGTTGAAAATATATATAATTGGTTAGCAGATATGAAAACTGAAAGAAAAGACTTTATTATTTCATTTGGTGGGGGAGTAACTGGTGACATAGTAGGATTTGTAGCATCAACTTACTTAAGAGGAATTCCATTTGTACAAATTCCAACAACTTTAGCAGCTATGACTGATGCTTCTATTGGTGGTAAAGTTGGTTACAATCTTTCGCATGGAAAGAATTTAGTTGGTTCTTTTTTTCCACCTAAACTAGTTTTTGAAGATTTAGATTTTCTCAATTCTTTACCCGCCAGAGAAAAAAATAGTGGATGGGCAGAGGCGATTAAGCATGCTCTAATACTCGATGAAAATTTATTTGAAGAATTTGATAAAAAGTATAAAAATATATTTGCTTTAGATACAGAATTTTCAGCTAATATACTTAAGAAATCTGTAAAAATAAAAGCTGATATTGTTTCGAAAGATGAATTTGAAACAGGAGATGAAAGAATAAAATTAAATTATGGGCACACAATAGGTCATGCTATTGAAAAAGTAACTAATTATGGAAATTTTCTTCATGGTGAAGCTGTAAGCATAGGAATGATGGCAGCTATTTATATTTCCGAAGAGTTAGGAATGGTTACAAATTCTTTAGTTGAAAAACAAAAACAAATACTAGAAAAGTATCAACTCCCTATAAAAGCAAATGGATTAAATCCTGAAAAAATATTTGAAGCAATTAAAATGGATAAAAAAAATTCAAATGGTAAAGTAAAATGGGTTTTATTAAAATCTATAGGAGAATCAAAGATTGTTCAAAATGTGAGTGATGATATAGTAATGCAATCTATAAAAAAAGTTGTAACCTAACCACCAGCTACTGCAGGTACTATAGATATTTCATCATTTTTATTAACATCAGTAGATAAAGAATCTAAGTATCTTATATCTTCACCATTTATATAAATATTTACAAAGTGTTTTAATTTTCCATCAGTCATAATTTTGCTTTTAACACCTGGGAACTTATTTTCTAGATTATCTATTATTTCAAAAACTTTATTTCCATCTATCTCCACAGAGGTTAAATTGTCAGTTAAGTTTCTAAGAGGTGTAGGTATTTTTATATTAGCCATAGTTATTAAATTTTCAACTTGTTGTTAGGAATTAATTCTATTATATTATAAAAAAAAGAAAGCTATATAGTATGAAATTACAAACTTTAGAAAATTCTATAACAGTTCTAGGGGCTTTGAATATGGATCTGATAATGGATTTAGACAAACCTGCTATGCCTGGAGAAACTATTATAGGACATAAATTTTACACCGCACCAGGAGGAAAAGGCGGGAATCAAGCTGTTGCTGCCTCAAGAGTTTCAAAAAAAAACTCAGTAGTATTTTTGGGATCAGTTGGTGACGATTTATATGGTAAGGAGTTAAAAAATTATTTAATCAAAGAAAACATTAATATCAAAAATATAAAAGTAGATCCAAATAATCATTCTGGAATAGCAATTATATTTACTGATCAAAATGGTGAAAATTATGTTAATGCAGTATATGGAGCAAATGAAAATAAAGAAGAATCTATAGTAGAGTCTTTCAAAAAAAACATAAATAATACTAAAGTTTTAATAACTCAAAATGAGTTGAATCAAAGTATAACTAAAGATTGTATGTATCTAGCAAAAAAAAATAATATTAAAATAATTTTAGACCCTGCACCCTACAAAAAAGAATTATCAATGGAATATTTTTCTATAGCCGATATAATCACTCCAAATGAAACTGAAGCTGAATATATGACTGGTATAAAAATCAAATCAATTGATGATGCTAAAGTAGCTGCAACTAAAATTATTAGCAATAATATCAATAGTTGCATCATTACCTTAGGAAAAAATGGAGCATATCTTATGACACAAAATAAACAAAAATATTTCCCTCCACATAAAATTGATAAAGTTGAAGCAAGCGTGGGTGCAGGAGATGCTTTCACTGGCATATTAGGAGCATTTCTTTCTATAAGTATCGATTTAGATGAGTCTATTGAATTAGCTATAGTTGGGTCCGCTTTAAGCGTTACCAAAAGCGGAGCACAAGAATCAATGCCTTATTATGAAGATATTATGAAGATATTATAAATTCTTTTAACTAAAAATATTATTCAAGTTAGAATTGTTAATCCAAAACTTAAAATACTATATTAAACTTGAACCTTTAACTTCAGATAGAGATTTAACATTTTTTTCTATTAGTAATTGTGAAAGATTCTTATTAATATTATGTGCAAATAAAGGACCATTATAAATAAAACCAGTGTAAGCTTGGCACAAATCAGCACCAAGAGCTATGCAATTCCATACATCTATTTCATCAAAAATACCTCCACAGGCTACGATTATGGGATTGGGACCAATAGAAGCTCTTACTTCTGCAATCATCCTTAAAGTGTTTTCTGTTAAAATTTTCCCAGATAATCCACCTTTACCAACAGCAAGTTTAGCATTACTAGTAGGCATACTATTTGCAATTACTAAGCCATCAGCACCAGCTAAAATACTTGATTGAGCTAAGTCTAAATGATTTTCTTTTAATTCATAGGTCCATGGTGGTAATTTAATTAAGATTTTATTTTGTGTTAAATTTTTTATTTTTTGAACAAGTTTAGATAATTCAGATGGATTATGGAAAAGTCTTAGACCAGACGTATTAGGGCTAGAGACATTAATTTCAAAAATATTTGTGTATATATCTAAACTTTTCACACAAGAAATAATTTCATCTTCAGAAATACCTGATACAGATAAAAAAAGTTTATTTTTAATTTTACTATTTGAATTCAAATTTCTTTTAACATTTTGTAATCCAATACTTGGAAACCCTAAAGAATTTATTAGAGCTTTTTTTTCAGGTATGTGAAATAATCTTGGTCTAGGATTACCAAATCTTTCTTGAAGAGTAATAGTTCCTCCCGTGATAAATCCAAATCCTAATGAGATTAATGGTTCTAATGTTTTACAATTTTTGTCATAACCAGCTGCCAATCCAATAGGTGAATCAAAATCAAAACCCATTACATTTACTGATATATTTTTATTTTTAGAAAGATAACTTATTGGGTTGAAATTCTTAAAAAATGGTACTTGTAATAATTTTTCAGCTAAAAAATGAGACAACTCTGGATTTATAAGTTGTAGAATTGGTAGTATTAGAAATTTGTAAATCAATTTTTTCTCCTTTGTTTAGTTTAGCAAATAAAATGATTGAAACAAGGAAATTATAGTTAAATGCCAGATTTAGATTTTAAGCTAGGTAATAAAGAAAAACCTAAGTGCCATGCAATAGTTTATTTTACAGATAATGAATTAATATTTGCATCATATGTTATAGATTTTCCTATAACTGGTGATATTTCAAAATATATACCTGAAATGTTTGCAGATCAAATTCCTGATCAAGATATGGATAAAATTATTTTTCCTCCTTTACCCGAAAAATTTGAAGGAACAATAGATGAGTTGATAAATCTTTCATCATTAAGAAGTGATGATCTAATATATGGCGGTTCAATCAGTAGTGATGAAAAAACATTAGGTATGTCAAAATTATCTAAAATAGCAAATGATTATTCTGATTTATGTAAACAATATTTTGATCAAGTTACATTAAATAATTTATTAAATGATTCAAAAGATAATACAAATAAATTATCAAACACTGAAACTTTAGAAATTAATAATATGCAAGAATCAGAATTATTATCAGAAGTAACCAAAATCATTGGTAATATTAAGTTCTCAAAAGATAATAATGAAATTGAAGCTATAAAACTTTATAAAAAAGATATTTTAAAAATTAGTGAATTAGTTCCAGAAAACAGGAAGATTAAAGAAATAATTTCATATTTAGATTTTGAGACTGAAAATTCTGAAAAATTAATTTCTGCATACATAAGTAGAGCTTATAGTATGTTTAATGAAGATTATATTAATGTAAAAGAACTAGATACGCTAATTCTAGATTTAGAAAAAAGCTCAAATTGACAACTCAAACTAAAGTTAGACTTTTTGAAAGTTTAAAAAATAGAAATTTTAGATTTATGTGGCTGAGCCTTTTTTTTTCAATGGGAGGATTTCAGGTCCAAATGACCGTAAGAGCTATCTTAGTTTATGATATTACAAGTGATGCATTCATAACAGGAATTGTCAGTGCAGGTTTTGCTCCTTCATTACTACTTTTTTCAATGTTTGGAGGCGTATTAGGTGAAAAATTTGAAAAAAGGAAATTGATTCAAATAGCTCAAGGATCAAACTTGTTAACAAGTATTGTTGTGGTCATATTACTATTTATTAATCAATTACATTGGTCTCATTTATTAATAGTTTCAATAACTCAAGGAGCAGGTTTTGCATTACAAGTTCCTGCAAGACAAGCTCTAATTCCTGAATTAGTAGGAAAAAAATTAGTAACAAATGCAATCGGGTTAAATGCACTTGCTATGGGAATAACTATGATGATTGCTCCAGCAATTGGAGGTTATACATATGAATATTTTGGAGCTAAAAATTCATATCTTATTGTTTCAATTCTAATGATTACTGGACTGTCATTATTATACTTTGTTCCAAAATTTCCACCAAAAATTTCAAATACTAAAACTTCAACATTAAAAGGAGTTATAGATGGATTTAAGTATTTGAAAACTAATAAAATTGTAAGGATTATTTGGATTCATGCAATTATTTTAGCTCTTTGTACGGGGCCATTTAGAATGTTAGTTCCAGTTTTTGCTAAAGATGTTTATCTTTCTTCGCCTGGCGAGGTAGGAAATTTAATGGCCGCTGGTGGTATTGGAGGTATCATAGCATCAATTCTTATAGCTAACCTTACTTCTGAATCTAAAAGAGGATCAATAATGATTATAATAGGTATAATTACTGGATTTGGATTGCTTTTTATAGCTACTATAAACTGGTTCATAATTGGAATTATAGGTATGGTAATTCTTGGATTTTCAGAAAGTGGAAGATGGAGCCTTGGTCAAGCTCTAATGATGGAAAATGCTGATGAAGAATATAGAGCTAGAGTTATTAGTTTGCTAATGATGTCTTGGGGATTAATGCCTTTAAGTATGTTACCCATGAGTTGGGCATTTGGATATTTTGGATCACAAATAACCACTTTATTTACTGCAATCATTACTTTGTTATTTTCTTTATCTAGTATCTTTTGGGCTAGAGAAATGAGAAATACTAAATAAATATGCTTCCTAAAATAAAAAAATTATCAAAAAATGTGTCTTTATTGATTAGTGCAGGTGAAGTTATAGATAATCCAGTTTCAATAATTAAAGAGTTAGTTGAAAATTCAATTGATGCTAAAGCAAAAAAAATTATTATTGAAATTAAAAATGGTGGCAAAGAATATATTTCAATTACAGATGATGGATATGGTATAAATCCTAACGAAATCGAACTAGCATTTGAAACACATTCAACGTCAAAATTGAGTACAAAAGATGATATATATAATGTTAGTTCATTAGGATTTAGAGGAGAAGCACTTTCATCTATTTCTTCAATTTCTAAAATAAAATGTATTTCAAGAATAAAAGAAAATAATTTTGCTACATCACTAGAAATTAAATTTGGGGAAAAATTAAATAAAACAAATGTTGGAGCAAATTATGGAACTAAAATTATTATAAATGAAATTTTTCATAATATACCTGCAAGACTAAAATTTTTACAAAAAGGAAAATCTGAATCTGGAAAAATAACTAATTTCATAAAAAGTATAGCTTTAGGACATCCAGAAATATCGTTTAGATTAATTATTGATGATTTTACAAAATTTACTACTGATGGTGATAATAATCAAATAACTAATCTAATTAAATTTTACAAATTAAAAAATTTAGATTTTATAGATATAAATATTAAAGAAAATAATTATGAACTATCAGGATATATTTCTAAACCTGATAATAATTTTGGAAATAGATCAAGAATGCATATTAGCGTGAATAACAGATTAATTAAAAACAATAATTTTTTCTATACAATTGAAAATGCATATAAAAACTTTATTTCTAAGAGATTTCCAATTATATGTTTAAACATTAAAATTCCATTTAACGAAGTAGATGTCAATGTTCACCCTCAAAAGCATGAAATAAAATTAGAAAAAGAAAATGAAATTCTATCATTTATATACAATAATTTAACAAAAATATTAAATTCAGAAATTCCTTCAAATTCAATTACTTTTGAATTAAATCAAAATAGAGTTATAGGAAATTATGAAAATAGAAGTTATGAACAAGATTCATTATTTGTTTCAAATGAACCAATATCTTTAAAAAATGCTATTCCATTATTAAGATATATTGGTCAAATTAAAAATTCTTTTATTTTATGTGAAGGTCCAGATGGTTTGTATATTATTGACCAACATGCTGCGCATGAAAGAATATTATTTGAAAAATACTCTAATCAAAATCAATATCATGAGTTCCAAGTACTAAATATAAATAGATATATAGATTTAGGATCTGTTCAAAATAATAAAATAATTAACGAATTAGAAAAATTTAGAGAATTAGGATGGGATATAGATGAATCAGCAACTGGAGAAATAATAGTTAGAAATGTTCCTCATGTGGGTTTATATAAAACTAAAGATACTGACTTAGAGAAGATTTTAAGTATAATTTCAAATGACTTAAATAACGACACAGATACTCCCAAAAATATTATATCTAAAAGACTAGCTTGTCATTCAGCAGTAAGAGCAGGGGATAAATTAAATGATTCAGAATCTATAAATTTGATAAATGATTTAGAAAAAACTGAAATACCTTGGGATCCACATGGCAGGCCTGCAGTTATCAAATTGGACTATTCAAATATCGCAAGTCAATTTGGAAGATAGTGTATAATTTAAATGAGTCTTGTTGGTTTTAAATAAATTAAAAAATGACTGATTTCACAAAATTATTATCCTTAATATTAGAAAAAAAACCTACGAGATTAATAGTAAATCCTTCTAATGAATCACTCGTTGCATCTTTTGATATCGCAAAAAAAATACAATTGTATGATTATAAAAAAATAATTACTTTTAAAGAAAAAGTGATTAATGAACTAGAAAATTTTCCAATATCTTTTGGAAGTTTCTGTTTTGACATACAAAATAAAAAAAAGTCAGAAGAATGGAAAAACTTTCCATTAATAGAATTTATTTTCCCTGATTATGCAATCAAATTTGAAAATAATAAATTTATTAGTTTTGGAGAAAATATAGAATTAGATTTATATTTTAAAAAAAACATTCAAGAAGAACAAGAAGAACAAGAAGAACCTAAACTAAATAAAATTCAGAAAAAAATTGTTTTTAATAGCAAATTAGATGATTGGATGAATTTAGTTGAGAAAGCTAAAGAAAATATAAGTACTTCTAATTTAGAAAAAATTGTAGTTGCGGATATAAAGAGAACAAAATTAAAAAATTTAAATATTAATAAAACTATATTAGAAATAATACATAAATATCCTAACTGTATTACCTATATGATAAATGAAAAAAATAATATATTTTTTGGAACTACTCCAGAAAAAATATTTGAGTATAAAAATAAAATCCTCTCAACTGAAGCTTTAGCTGGATCAATTCCAAACAAAGGAGAAAAATTTATAGAAATTCAAAAAAAATTCAAAAATTCTACTTTAAAAGAAGAACACGAGATAGTTGTTAAATATATTGAAACTCAATTATCAAAAATTACTAAAAACAAAATATCTATATCTTCATATGAAATAAAAAAATTAAATAATATTTATCATTTACAATCTGAGATTAAAACAAAAATAAATGAAAATGATTTTTTTAAGTTTATTAACTTGTTACATCCTTCACCCGCTTTAGCAGGATTTCCTGTGAATGAAGCTATAAATTGGATTAGAAAAAATGAAAAGTTTGACAGAGGCTTATATTCTGGTTCTATTGGATACATTGAAAAAAACAATTCTAGCTTTTATGCTGCTTTAAGGTGTGCCAAATATTCTATAAATGAAAAAGAAATCATTTCCTTTGCTGGTAATGGGATAGTTAAAGACAGTAAAATTAAATATGAATTAGAAGAATTAAATTCAAAGTTTGAAGCAATAAATGAATCATTAATAGAAAATTAAATGTTAGATCACGATTTCATAATAAATAAATTTCTAAAAAAGCTAATTCAATATAATGTTAAAAATATAGTTATTAGTCCTGGATCTAGATCAACTCCTTTAGTAAATAACATTTTAAAGAATAAAAAATATTTTAATATAAAATTAATTCTGGATGAAAGATCAGCTGCTTTTTTTGCATTAGGAATTTCAAAATATACTGATTACCCAACAGTTCTGGTTTGTACATCTGGAACTTCAACACTAAATTATTCTCCTGCAATTTCAGAAGCATACTATTCAAGAGTCCCACTTATTGTTATTACTGCTGATAGACCTATGGAATTTAGAGAAACAAGTATAAATCAAACAATGAATCAATCAAATATTTACGCAAATAATATTAATTGGTTTTATGATATACCTATTGTAAAATCAAATACCTCAAACTTTATATCTAATATTGCTTATAAATCTATTTTAAAGAGCATCTCAGGAAAAAAAGGTCCAGTTCATATCAATTGGCAATTCGAGGAACCTTTTACAGATGGAGAGATCCAAACTATTGAAAAATTAGATATTGATAATATCAATGATATTAAACCAACACATTTTGGTAATAATAAAAATAATTTTTTAAAATTAGTAAAAGATAAAAATGGAATTATTCTAGTTGGTAAAAACGAAAATAATAGTAAAGAAATAATTGATTTAGCTAATTTATTAAATTGGCCTATAATAGCAGATCCTTTGTCTAATTTGAGACAAAAAATAAATTATACATATGCACCGATAATTGATACTGGTGATTTGATATTTAGATCTGATAAATTTAAAGATATAGACACAGTAATACATATAGGATTTTTGCCAGTTTCTAAATATATTATAAATAGCTTATTAGAAGCTAAATCACATATTTTTTTTGAAGAGTCTGAAAATATAAATGAAGGCCTATTTAATATTGATTTACAAATCCAAGACAATTTTAAAACTTTTATAGATGATTTAAAATTGAACAAAATTATCAATCCACATAATTTATGGACAAAAAAAATTGAACAAACCAATAAATCAATAAGAAAAATAATTGATAAAATGGATCATAATTTTGATGAAATTAAATTTAAAAAAATCCTAATAGATCAATTACCTGAAGAATCTATTTTTATATCTGGCAATTCTCTACCTATAAGAATTTTAGATATTGTTTTACATAAAAGTAAATCAATAGATTTTGTAGGTAATAGAGGATTATCAGGAATAGATGGTAATATTGCTATAGCTTCAGGATTTAGTTCAATTATAGAAGTACCTGTATATTTAGATCTTGGAGATTTAGCTTTTTTGCATGATTCCAGTAGCCTCATAACATCAATTAGAAATTCAAAAAACCTTACCATAATTGTAAATAATAACCAAGGAGGACAAATTTTTAGTCTTTTAAATCAAGCTAAGGATTTGAAAGATATTTATGATGAATGGTTTATTACATCTCATGATAAATTTTCTATAAAAAATATTTCAGAAGGCTTTGGATGTAATTATTATAATCCTACAAGTCAAAATGAATTTAAAGCTATATTATTATCTACATCAAAAATCAAAGGTACAAAAGTAATAGAATTAAATTTTAAAAAATCAGATTATAGTCAATTTAATAACTATATTGAAGATATTACTAATAATTTATAAAAAAAAGTGATGATAAAAAATTTATATTATACAACTGAAGGTTCAGGAATTCCTTTAATTCTTATTCATGGCTTTACAGGAAGTCATAAATCTTTTGATAAATTATCTAATTTTCTAAAACAATATTTTAAAATAATAAAATTAGATATGATAGGTCATGGACTATCAATGGATTACGATGTTAGTAGCTATTCTTTTTCAGAATCTATTAATTATATAGAAAAAATAATTGAAGAATTGAATCTGAAAAAAGTCAATATATTAGGTTATTCTCTTGGAGGAAGGTTAGCTATGCAATTTGCAATAAAAAATCAACACCAAGTAAATAAAATGATTTTATGTAGTTCTTCATTTGGAATTGAAAAAAAATCAGAAAGAATTTCAAGAATTAGATCTGATGAAAAAATAATTGAGTTATTAATAAATGAAAATTTAGAAAAATTTGTAAATTTTTGGCAAAATATTCCTTTGTGGGAATCAGAAAAAAAACTCCCTGTAGAAATAAAAAGTAAACACAGAAGAATAAGATTAGAACAAAAAAATGAAGGATTACTATTAAACTTAAGATATCAAGGTCAAGGAGTTCAAAAATATTTAGGTAAATCTTTGAAAAATATAAAATTAAAAACACTTATAATGTACGGAGGGAAAGATTTAAAATATAAAGTTATTTCAAAAAAAATGATTAAATTAATTGAAAATTCTGAATTGTGTGAAGTACCAAATTCAGGTCATAACATAGTATTAGAACACCCAATATACATATCTCAAAAAATTAAAAGTTTTATTTTAGGAGAAAATTAATGAATATTAAATGGGAACAAAAAGGTAATTATGAAGATATTCTTATTGACTATTACAAAGGTATTACAAAAATAACAATTAATAGACCAGAGGTAAGAAATGCTTTTAGACCCCAAACAATTGCTGAACTTAGTGAAGCTTTTAAAATAGCTGCAGAAGATAATAACACAGGTGTTGTTTTATTTAGAGGAATTGGAGACAAAGCTTTTTGTTCAGGTGGAGATCAAAAAGTAAGAGGACATGGTGGTTATAATGATGAAAATGGTAATCCTTCTTTAGGTGTTCTTCCACTACAAAGATTCATAAGATATATGCCTAAACCTGTGATTGCTCTTGTAAGCGGTTATGCTATAGGGGGAGGACATGTATTACAAGTTATTTGTGATTTAACTATTGCATCATCAAATGCAGTTTTTGGTCAAACAGGACCTAAAGTTGGTTCATTCGATGCTGGGTTTGGGAGTTCAGAACTAGTTAGATTAGTAGGTACTAAAAAAGCTAAAGAGATATGGTTTTTGTGTGATCAATATAATGCTGTAGAAGCTTTAAATATGGGACTCATTAACAAAATTGTTGATTATGATCAATTAGAGTCTGAAGGTATAAATTGGGCAAGAAAAATTCTAGAGCATAGCCCTACTGCAATTAGATTTTTGAAGAATACTTTTATAGCTGAATCAGATGGACTAGCTGGTTTGCAAAATATGGCAGGAGATATAACGATGATGTATTACATGACAGAAGAGGCAAAAGAAGGAAAAAATGCATTTATTGAAAAAAGGAAGCCTGACTTTTCTAAATTCCCAAAACCTCCATTTCACGGATAATTTAAAATTATTTTGAAGAAAAAAATAAATTCAATATTACTAGCTTTTAGATTAAAAACTTTACCTGCAGTTTTAGGACCTTTATTCATCTCAATATCTATTATTATTCATAAAAATTTTGATTTAATAAAAATTGTTTTGATTATTCTAATTGGTATTTTCCTTCAAATATTAGTGAATTTAATTAACGATCTTGAAGATTCAAAAAAAGGAATTGATAATGAAAATAGAGTGGGTCCTATACGGGCTACTCAATCAGGGTTATTAAAAAAATTAGAAATAAAGTTAGTTATTGCATTTATATTATTAATATGTTTAATTTTAGGCTTTATCGCTTTTATTATGTCTGGAATAATTTCAATAATAATGGGATTAATACTTATGATTTTAGCTTATACGTATACAGGAGGTCCTAAACCTTATGGATATATTGGTTTAGGAGAAATTGCAGTAATGTTAGTATTTGGACCATTTACAGTTTTAGGATCTCTATATTTATTTTCAATATACCCAACCTTTGAAATCATTTTAATATCTCTAATACCAGGACTATCAGCTAGTTTGATAATTTTAGTAAATAATATAAGGGATTGTGATAATGATAAAAAAAGTGGTAAAAATACAATAGCTGTAAAACTTGGAGAAATAAAATCAAGATATTTATTTCTTGGTATTGTAATTACAATTGTAATGATTTTGATATATTTAATTTTCCTATTACAAAATTTTCTTATATTAATACCGACATTTATATCGTGTTATATATTTCCTTTAAAAGATATTGGGTTTAAAAAAAATAATTTTATTTATTGGTCTGTAGATTTAGAAAAATCAAATAAACTCAGTCAATTAAACTCAACTTTACTTAAAACAGTAAAATCTCACTTTGCAATATGTTCTCTTTTAAGTACTAGCATAATAATTTGGCCATATTTAACTGATATTTTTGAGAATTTAAATTAATGGATAAAAAAATACAATATAGTCACTATAAAATTCCATTTAAAAGTAAATTGGAAAATTCAAATTATATTTATAATTTTCAAGATTATATTTTTATAAAAATAATAAGTAACACAAATCAACAAATATTAGAAGTATCTCCTTTGCTTAAATTTAGTAATGAAAAAATAGAGACAATTATAGAAACATTTAAAAATATAGATCATATATACAAAAATGAATTTCCAAGTTTAGATTATGCCATTTCTCAGATAAATCAAAAAAATCCCAAAATTAAAAACATAAAAACAGTAATGCTTATTGGAAATTGCAATAATCTAGAGAAAAAAATTAACGGTTATATTAAATTTGGATATAAATCATTCAAAATTAAATTTTCAAAAAATGACTTTCATAATAAATATAAAGTATTAGATAAATATTATAATATTTATAAAATAAGAGCTGATTTCAATAATGAATTTTCTTTTATTGAAGCACAAAAATTTTTAGATCAAAACAAAAAAATATTTTATGAT